>Ga0065721_10048691_pt1 | contig 146549 bp, 170 predicted proteins | sample Mesricmetagenome_FD_59108 | JGI IMG/M metagenome (GOLD analysis project Ga0065721, IMG submission 59108) | Mesophilic microbial community from rice straw/compost enrichment Sample: eDNA_1 v2 (version 2) | ecosystem: Engineered > Solid waste > Grass > Composting > Bioreactor | place: USA...
CCGGAGACGCTAACGTGGGGCATCAGCCCGTGCGTCGTCTCGGAAACACGCTCGTTGAAGTCGCCTGAATAGGCGATCCTTCTCACCGTACCAGGATCGTCGTTTCCACGCGATAATCCGAATAGCCCATAGGACGAGAGAATGTCGCCCTTGGCCATGAAGATGATCCACTTCAACGGCGGTTTCCGATCTCCCCGGGCACGAGCATAGACGTAGGCGAGTCTTCGGCCTTGGCGAAACGCCCGGACGAGCTCCTGGACGAGCTGCCACAAGAATAAGCTGACGAGGATTGCGCCAATAACTGCGAAGCCATTCCAGAGCCACCACATCAGAGCTTTGCCTCCGCCTGCAGAAGCCGATCATAAACATCGAGATAGTCGCGGCGTAGCTTCTCCCTGACGCGCGCATGCTCGTCCCGCTCCGCCTTTACCTCTTCGAGTTCTTTCTTCAGATCTGCCACGACATCTGCGAGGAAAGTTGGCGGATTGGCGCCGAGGTCACCATCAACAGTGGATTTTTCTGCCCAGTGTTGGCTTTCGGTTTCCTCAATCTGCAGTGCGCGTTCCATGAGGGTCAGCGCGCGCCGCTGCTCATGGGCATCCGCGAGTGCCCTCAGAACGAATTCCTTGGCCGCCGTCAACGTCTCAGCGGCAGTATCCGCCGGGTTCGCGCTGGCGATGTCGATGCGCGATAGGAGCGATGCCGCATCACGCTCGAGAGAGACGAGGGTTACATCTGCGTGGTCTGAAACCCACGTCTCACGAGGCCATTTGTGGGTAGGCTCGATACCGAGTGTACGCGAAAGCGCATCGAGGCTTTCTTGGCAGTGCTCCGCGCGCTTCAAGCGACGGTCTGCCGTATTGTCGAACACGTATCGGCGCAGTTCGTCGATCGCTCTTTGAGCCATGTCGAGGGCGCGGCGCGTAGGCCCCTCGGACTTGCGTGCGAGGATACCTGCAAGAGCGTAGGCGAAATCGCCAGCGAGCGCGGTGTCGATGTACTCCTTGAAGTCATTTCTGCCTGCTGCGCTAAATTCCGCGGCCACTGTCTGACGTGCGTGGTCGGTTGCGTCCATCTTATACTCCTGCATTCCTGCGGCCTCTCAGGGCGAGGTCGTTTTCAATTTCCGGATAGATCATGTCGATCATCAGTAGCCAGATGCCCAGCATCAGATAGATGCCGGAAGCCTGAATGAGTGCCACACTGGCGGATACCGAGTAGACATCTGACAGCGCGAACGCCGTCAGCATGGCAGACGAGATGCCAGCGGACGTTACGAGCCGGGAGCTTTGAGAGGTGACCAATGGGGTCCTAATGGCTAGCGATAGCAATGCCACCGCAGCATAAACGACCACGCGGTTCCCAAGGACTGAGCCATTGAAAGCATCGACAATGGCAACAACAAGGATGGCGCTTGCCAGTGCCCCTGTCACCAGAACCCAGATATATCTTGCTGTAGTGGAATTCGTCATTGTCGCCCCGCTCCGAACTCAGTGATATGGCCACAATATACAAGGATTCACAATAACAAACCTGTCCGCCGACAAAGGATTCAACGAGAATCTCACTAGGAGGACAGAATGACACCCGCGAACCGATCTTTCGCGCCGCTTGCGGCAGCACACTTCCTGACATCATTCAACTCGAACTTCATGAAGAATGCGCTGGTCTTCTTGGTTGTGGCCAGCCTGCCCCTTCACGAAGCCGAAGCCATGTCATCATTCGTGTCTGCAGTGTTCATGCTGCCGATGATCTTCATGTCCGGTTTTGGAGGACAGCTTGCTGATCGCTACGACCGCTCCGTTCTCTCAACCTTCCTCAAGGCGGCGGAGTTGCTCGCCGTAGCGGTCGCGGCTGTCGGGGTTTCAGTTGGCTCCTACTGGATCACCCTTGCCGGGGTCATTCTTCTGCAAGTCGTGGGGTCGCTTTTTGGCCCAGTGAGATCCAGCTTGATTCCAAGCCTGGTTGCGCCCGAAGCCGTTCCACGGGCGAACGCGTGGATCGAGGGGCTGAGCTTCGCCGCGATGATCTCAGGACTGTGGTTCGTCGGCTTTGCCTTCGGCCTTCCGTCCGACCAGCGTACGATGGCTACCATAGCTGTGCTCTTGGTTGCTGCTCTTTCCTTCTCTGCTGTTCGCTTCATCCCCAAAGGGCTGACCGCCGGATCCGCAAACACAGTCGACTGGAACCTGTTTAAGGGGACATGGCGTACGCTTATGGAAGCGGTAGCGGAAAAGACGCTGGTAAAACCAATCATTATTCTCGGCTGGAGTTGGTTTGTCGCCTCGCTCGCCCTATCCACTGCTCCGGCGCTTGTCGCTCGCACAGGAGGTTCGAGTGCGGACATGAGTTGGCTGATGATCGCCTATGGTGTGGCTGGAGCGGTAGCGGCGCAGGTTGTCGCCCGTGTCCGTTGGATACGATCACCGATGGCGGTTGTATCTGTCGCTCTCGCGGGACAAGCGATCGCCGCGGCAGGAGTATGGGCGGCTGCAACCCATATGGCTCCGATGTGGATGTCGGTTGCGCTCTGCCTTCTTGGAGCCTTGCATGCAATGGTTCTCATTCCGCTCGCCAGCCTGATCCAGACGACCGCGGCACCGGAGCGCCGGGCACGATCAGCGGCGGCCTCGAACATCATCAATGCGATCTTTATGGTCGTCGGTGGTCTCGGCGTGGCGGGAGTACAGGCTATCGGTGTCTCATTGCCCGTGATCTATGCGGTAGCGGCGATCGGATCTGTGTGCGCGGCCATGACCGCGCGACGGGTCAGATCCCCAGCCAGGCGCGATCCTGCATGTCGTGATTGGGGCTGACATAGCTCAACACGATGCCGGGATCTTCTCCAGTTTCAGTGGTGATGCGCTGCGCAATTTCGTCAACGGCGTTCTGCCCTTCCTTGGCAATCCGGTCGCTGTCGCTTTGATCAAGTAGAACTTTGCTACTCACCGATACTGACAGTCCCTGCTCGAGCGCTTCGGCATGGCGAGCATCATTGGACTGGCGAAGCACCTTCGCCTTAATCTTTTCCACCATCATCTCTTTGTCGATTTCATGAATAGTCATATGCGCCGAACTCCAGTTTCTCATAGTTGGGTTGAACATCTGGCTCATCGCCATTCTCAAGGAGTTTTTCGCGCATGTATTGCGCAGAAAACTCAGAGATCTCGTACCCAGTCTCCATGATGTTCATATCGAGGAAGGATCTTGAATTAGGACGAAAATCGCAGTCGCGGGAAATGACGAACTGGACAGTCGTGTCGAGGATTTCCTCCACCGCGCAGAGCTGCGCATTCGAACAGAAGATGCCGCCGCTTCCGCAAACGAATGGGATAAGCGCTTCCGTCCATTCCTTCTTGAAGAGCGGAAGATGCTGGCGGAGATAGAAAAACGCGCCACTTACGTTGTTCCCACCACCGTTGTTCCAGTAGTCGTGAGCAAGTCTCGAGGCTGCCGAGAGGCACTCCCCTTCAATCGTGCTCGACATTCCGGAAGGAGCAACGAGTTCTTCGAAAAGTCGCTGATACTCGTATTGATGTGGCCCGTCGTTGTCCCAGTAGGTTCCCATAGTCATCCCCCTATCGTTTCCTTGATGATGTACGTGGCGTTTGAAAGTGGCCAGCCTTGACTGAATGGATTCGCTGGATCAAATTGTTGACAGACATCCAAAGGATACAAATCGATGAAAGCAGTCTTCGCCCTTCAGCCGCTACGCAAGTCAATCTTTCTGGCGGGACCGACACCTCGTCCTGCTAAGAGTGGCCAGGAACCTGTTCCCTCGTGGCGACCAGATGCTCTAAGTCATCTCGCGGCAGCGGGATTTGACGGCGACGTGTACGTTCCGGAGGCCGCGGATTGGCTTCAGCATGATAATTATGACGGGCAAATCCGTTGGGAATGGGAGGCGCTTTCCAAGGCTACGGTCGTCGCTTTCTGGATCCCGCGCGAGATCCTTCAGGAGCAGGACGGCGAAACGAGCCTCAAGATGCCGGCGTTCACTACGAATGTCGAATTCGGTCTTTATGCGCAGAGCGGCAAGGCAATGCTTGGCTATCCAACTGGAGCCGAGAAGATGTCTTACCTCGCCGCCGTCGGCAAGAAGTACGGCATGCCAGTTCATGCCAATACTGATCTAGCATCCTTCATGCGTGCCGCCGCCGACCGCGCTTATTCGCTTTATGGCGGCTGAAACCGGGAGGATCGCATGATGCCTGATGTCCATACGGTGCCTGCACCACTTGTCTCTCCAGATCGCTGGACGGAATTCGTTGAGTGGGCGAACGATGCTGGCTATGACGAGTCCTATCACAATCGATGGGACTCTAAATCGATCGAGCTTCAGCGGCAGTTTCTTGAAGAAACAGCGACCGCCTGAAGATTGTCAGTTTCCAAGGCATCCCGGATGATCGGGATGTCATGGGAGACGGGCATATGCACATCGAGCGCGACCTTACAAGAGACGAACTGGAGCACCTGCACGGCAAGTGCCATCTCGTTGCGATCGCGCTGCATCGTCTGACCGGGCTTCCCCTCTCCGCAACCCTCGATGTCGACATGTGGACTGAGCGAACAGTCCTGGTGCACGCCTACGTCAAGAATGGCGATCTAGGTGTTGATGTGCGTGGTCAATTCGATATCGAGACCATCTCAGACGAGTTCGAGGTCAATGACCATTGGGATGTTATGGACATTCCAGAGGAAGACTTGATGCTTTTGGGGAGCCGACGAAGGGCGATAAAGGAAAACAGCCCATCATACCGCAAGGCACTGGCGCTTGCGGAGAATATCGTTGAGCAGCTTGGCCTTCCACTGGTGCATGGGGTGAAGCCTTAAGGCTCCGGCAGCGCCTGAAGGGCTTCGATAAGACGATCGGCAAGCTTTGACGGGACGGTCTTGAATTCGTCGCAGAGATGAAGGCCGCCCATCGCCCATAAGTCCGGAGCCGATATCTCGAGAAGTTCGACGCTGGGGTCGTCTTCTGACCAGACAGCTTTGATAGTTCTGAACGGGCGAACACCCCAAATGTCCAGCCCTTTGTCATCAGACGCAGCACAGAACGCGTGCAGATAGGAATTTTCGGAAGCGGCAATGTAGATCGGCAGATCTAGCGACTGGTTCAACGAAAGCGCCAACGCTGCGCATCCACCATAGGCCAGCGCTTCTTCAACCTGCCATCTTTCGAGTGCCAGATCCCGGCATACGGCATCGACACATTGGCTCCAGATCTTATCGAGTTCTTCTAAATTCATCGGATTTCGTTCGGCAATGTTACAGCGATTTCATTGCACCACAGAATTTCGATAGTTCCAACTGCACGCCATTCCCGCACATCCCGACCGTAAATGAATCCTTTACCTGCTTAGGATTCAGCTCAGAAACGCGTTGATAAATCCTGCAGAGGTACTACCGTGTAGATACGCATAAGCGGGCAGGAGAATTTTGAATGATCCCCATTCTGTGGACTGTATCTATCGCCACTCTCGTTTCTCTCGTGGCGAACGCAACTACGGCATATCTGTACTTCTCAGGATCAGCGATTGACCCGTTATTGCTGATCGCCTCTCTTGTGATGGCGCTGCCTGGAACATGGTTTGTTCTTTACGCTCTCTATGACTACGTGTCGTACGAGATTATGTGCAAGAAGCGCACTGAAGAGGGCCGCCGCCGCTTCGAAGAAGGCATGCAGAAGTCCCGATTTGTGTAGCAAATGCCATACGCTACCCGAGCGGCCAAAAATGAGATGTCGGGACTATGATTAGGAAGCTGACATCGCTTCTGAGGAAGCCATCGAAATTTCATTTGGTGGCGGAATCTCACACGTCGAGGAAATCGGAGTTCGCTGACCGCATGGAAGGATCTATCCTGCTCGGCGCCGCGGGTGATGCCATGGGGTACGTAGTGAAATTCCAGCAGGTCGACGAGATCTTTCATCAGTTTGCTGGCCCTATTTCCTTCTCCGATCCTGACCGTTGGCGCGATCATCAGTGCGGTCACATTGTCAGCGATGACACGCAGATGACTATGTTCGGCATGGAGGCCATTGCCAGGACCATAGAGAAGCGTTCCGATAACTTCGTCTCTTTCATGATCGATGAGACGCGCATCTCCTACTTGGAGTGGTACGAAACGCAAGGGCGTATGACTGTCGCTCGTTCGGGGACAGAACTGCTATCTTATCGGGAGATGTTTGCTAACCGGGCACCTGGTGTGACCTGCCTCGACGCGTTGCGTCTCGGAGGGCATGGTCATGTCCAATCTCCTGTCAACGACAGTAAGGGCTGCGGTGGCGTGTTGCGCCGTTCGCGTTCTTGCCTGACGTGGAAGAGGATACGCTCTGGATGCTTGCCACCGCCTCCGCCGCGTTGACCCATGGCCATCTGTTCGGATGGGCTCCCGCAGGTGCGCTGGCTCTGATCATCCGGAACATCGTTCGTGGTTCATCGATCCACGAAGCGGTCGTGGCATCTATCGCCTCCATGCGCGCAGATCTCGGATGCCAGGAGATGGCGGAGGTGCTCGAGGAGAGCCTTGCCTACGCCGGGCGCGCGGAGATCAGTCCGGAAGAAATTGAGGCTCTTGGAGGCGGGTGGGTCGGCGAGGAATGTCTCCTGATCGGCGCAGTCGCGGCAATGATGGATGCTGACGTGAGCGCCCGCATAAATGTAGCCGCGAACCACAGTGGCGACAGCGATTCCACGGCATCTGTCGCAGGGCAGATTATGGGCGCTTACTACGGACGAAAGAAGCTCGAGGAGATGCCTCAGATCCAGGACATCTTTCGCAATCTCGATGTTGCCCGGCCGCTTGCTTATCTATTGGACAGGTTCGGCAAGGCGATCCACCAGCTACCTTAGCCCTACGGATACATGTAGGCGGACTTCGGTACTCCAATCATAAAGCCGGAGTCCCGCTTTTGATCTCGCATAGAGCGCGTGGAAGCTCCTTCCTACGATGTGCTGATGGGTCGGTGTCCCGTCCCTGAGCGAAGCTGCCGTTATTTCGATTTCAGCATCGGAGATCAAGAGAACTTCTTCCTCACTGAGATCCATGTTCAGAACGATGCTGTGATTGAGGTTGACGTGGTCGATATGAACCAGTCCTTCGAGGATGATTTCGACATAGCCATCCTTCTTGGCTGCGTTGTACGCATACGCCATGCCCCTGCGCCGCGCCCAATGAACACCAATGTCATCCGGCTCCCAGTCGGGTGGGACAGTCATCGCCCGATAGACCCTGAGGTAGTCGCCTTCCATAGCTTCCATGAGATCGTCGGCGGCCATTGTGATGAGCGTGAGATAGGACTCATCGTCGATCTCACCATCCTCATCGATCGGGGCTTCAACTCCATACGGCCTCATCGCGTCGATGATGTCCCAATAGCGTGAAGATGGGTTTTCCCGGAGATACTGGAGCGCATTCATGCGGTCGCTCCTTCTCTGGGTGGATATGTCGTCTCACGGCTCATGGCTCGAAGTCTCCTGCACATGCCAAGGATCGCATCCGGCTCAGCAAGATTAAAGCTGCCGTAGTGGGTCAGCGGAGGTCGTCGATGGCGAGGGCTTCGTTCCCACTGCTCCTGATGCCTTGGGTTAGCTGGACCGCGTCAGCCCGCTTGCGACCAAGTTCGAATGACTCGTCATCGATGATGCTCTTACGAGCCTTTGCCGCATCGATGTCTCCCACAAAGTCATTGATCTTGGCCATCTTCGTCACGACCAACTCGTTGCCTGCAGCAGGCTTGGCCTTGCGTGCCCAGGCGAGCTTGCTGATACGTTCATCTAGCCTCGATGCCATGCCTTCGATGAAGCCAAGGCGTTTACGCAACCTGACACGCTTCACGAACAGGGCGTTGCGCCGATCTTCGGCATCGGCTTCGGCCTTCAGCGCGCGAGCGCAGATCTCCATGAGATAAACGGCGATCTCCCTGTCGGTGTCGTACCCGACAAATTCGACCTTCGTACGCAATGTCGGATACACCAGGAAACGGCAGGAACAAAGTTCAGCGATGGCATTGCCAAATTTCCACAAAGCATCGCTGAGCGCCGGGTCGATGTCGAGCGCCGCCGCGCCGATACCTTCGACTGGCTCCTCGAGATCCGCCATCTCGATGTCGTGCTTCTCCATCAGCTCCGCGGCTTTCGCCGCGGCGGAGAGCGCTTCGCTTTCGGTAACGCCGCGATCCACCGTCTTGCTCAGGAGAGCGCGGATCTTCTTCTTGATGCTTTCGTTCTGCTTGTCGGTCATGGGGTTCGAGAATCCGTCGTCATCTGTCTACTGAATGTCGCTCGCGATTTGAAGGTCCTGTTGAACCGACGCGATACCTTTACCGAAAGCTCGTCGTGCAGGAGTTTGCACGGCATCGGCGATCCGCTGCGCTTTCGCGACAATCTCCCTGTCGGGCTGGCGACCAAACCATTTACCGATGCGCTCGATGTTCCCTTCATCCAGCCAGTCGGAGCCATCCCATCCCTTCAGAAAATCTTCAACGGATACGAACACATCATCCCGTGTTTCGGGATCGATGAGACGCTGTTCGATTGCCGCCCTGTCGCTCGGGCGAAACAGCGCCAGACGATGAGCGATGCCTGCCGCATCCACAGCCATAAGACCTCCAAGGGGGTAAGTTTTGACACAAGCGTGACGCTCAGGGACGATGCTGTCAACATAGTGACGTTCGAAGGAATCCTGTTGCGCAGTGTGTCGAAACCGCATACGGTTCCTCTCGGCTGCCGGGCCATCCATCCCCGTCCGAAAGGATACGGAAAAGCGGCAACAACTCATCGTCAGGCAAACCATCCAGTGATGGCGACCAGTCGAAGCAATGGGGATCCTTCAGCAACCATGTCGCCTGTGACGGAGATGCCTACATGAGCGAGAAACCATCAGACTTTATCGAATCCTGCAGAACTCGTGCCCGTGCGCTTAAAGCGCGCCACGAAGAGCTCGGATCATCCATCAGCCTTTCGCAGGCCTATGAGCTGCTTGCCGCGGCCGACGGTTACAGAACATGGGCGGCAATGCGTGCCGCAGGGGAAAAACGAGCGCATCCTTCTGCCGAGCTTCCCGAGATCTATGAAGACGAGGACGGAAGCGTTCTTTCTGTGTGGATGACGCGCAGGATTTCCCTTGATGCCCAAGATGCGCAAGACAGAGACGATCTCGCGGAGCTGCTGAAAGCGGCCAGTGCTGATTTGACCTACGTGTTCATGGATGGCGAGGACTTCCCAACAATGCGGTTCCGCGACACTCAGATCGTCGGGGACGATGAATATTCGGTAGTGGTCGATATCGAAATGTCGCCTGCGAAAGATACCGCGTGGCATCTGGGTCGTTTCAAACACGCTGAGAACATCGTCGCTCACACCTTCGCCGACTACGCAGGAGATCATGCGGTTAATGATGCCTTGATCTTCGGGTCGTCGGCAGCGAACACCGCGAATCGTTGGCGCTCGCCGGAGAAAACATCGAGCTTTTGTTGATACTCGTGACCCGGCACCTGAAGTTGTGCGGCACCGGGTCACGACAAATCAGATCTTGCTGAGGATGCGGTCGATAAACGACGAGAAAGGGCTAGGTTCGTCTCCGATCAGTCCCTGCACGCGCAGGTTCTTTTCAAAGGCATGAAAACCCGCGGCCATGTACAGAGTGCCGATGATCAGCGATAGCAGGCAAGTGACGGGGCCGACGGACTTGTCCGCCGGAATGCTCAAAAAGACTAGCGCCGGACACAAATAGAACGAGAGTCGCAAAAATGCGCTGGAATAGCGCCCATCGGACCTTTTGGTTTCGTGCGTAACGTCTTCCATTTCGTCATTCCTTGTTTCGATGTTGTTGAACAATCATCGGCGGCGAATTGAATTCTTGTCAACAAGGTGACTCTCTAATCACGGGCAGTAGCATTTGCATCTTTCGAAGCGGGGATATCAAATGAGGATCAGAATCAGGAGGACTCCATGAGCATCGTCTACGTAAACAACTGGAACGGATATAACGGCGGCATCTTCAGCAAGGTCGAGGATGCGATCGAGGACATGGCGATCATGGCCATAGGCGGTGGCATCGAGGCCCATAAGGATTGGATCGAGGACTTCGAGCTGAATGCACGTGGCCTCGGCCAGTTCGCTGGAAATCGGAATGACTGGAACCATTATGCGATCGTGAATTCCGATCAGGAGATGTACACGATCAGCACTCACGACACGGAGACGCGGCCAGGCCGCTCGTCACCTTCAGTCGTTGTGTTGGATGACACCATGGTTCATCCGGCTTGGGCGGTTCAGAAAGCGCTTTATGACTATATCGACACCGACTGGACCGATGAGCATATTCGCGAGATGCTCGAAGACGCGATCACAGAGCAGGTTGAGACGGCTCGACATGAAACCAATACGCCGGAAGCGGCTCTGGCTATGCTCCGCGGCAACTGGTCGACGTTCGGAAATGCGGTTCACAGCAAGCTCTTCGAAGGTGCGGACAAGGATCCTGGTGTCTTCATGGCGCAGCTTCCTCAACGTGCTCTCGAGATTTACGAAGAAATCGTCTCGCTTACGGCCAACAACAGTGCGGCACCGATCAACGGCTGATCGTTAGCCGCGCTGAAAAGCTGTAGGGCGCGTTGCGTGCTGCGCCCTACTTGACCTTGCGCCTCGAGAACATCGGGGTCGTGCCGAACAGCAAATCTGACAGCAGGATGTTCGGTGTTCCGCGGGTTTTGGATCCCACGGGTTTGATCTTGCGATGAAATGCAATCCACTCAGCAACTGCGCGAGAGCGTGACTGGCCATACTCGCAAGTCACGATGAAGTCCCATCCTGCTGGGGTGTTATCGACGAAGTCCTTGATGCGTTTCGCGTCGCAGGCAAGAGGTGGCCGCCATGGCCAGCCGAGGTCTCCGTAAAACATTCGTTGCAGCTTCAAACAAAGCTGAGGGCGATTGCCGAAGAGACGAGCAAGGATCGTCTCCCCGAAGGTCAACTCTCGGGTATCCCAGAAGCTCAGAACGAGTTCTCTGTGAGCGCCGATCTGGTAGGGTTGCATCCCAGGGTTCAATATCTGGATAACAGCAGTCTTCTCTCCGAATTGTTCAGAAAGACTCTCACCCCATGACATCCATTTTGCGGTCGTAATCTTTGTCATGGAGGAATGATTAAATAGTTGAACCGCCGGCACAATCCGTCTGGATGGATTTGGCTCGTATAGTCGATTCAGCTAATTCAGAGTCTACGGAGGAAATGATCTAGGCCACCAGACGGTGGCCTAGATGGCTTTACCCCAACGCTTGTTGGCCGCGCTCAAAGCGATGGCGGATGGAGCTCGTCATCAGGATGATGAACCGATACTCGGCCATCGCCTTCGTATTCGTATCGAGCAGTCATGATGCCTGTTGCGAAGCCAACAATCATACCCGGGCGCTGGTCCTCGAGAACCGACCGGATCCCGTCCAACACGTCTTCATCGTCCTGATACTCGGCACCGAGCTTCTCGGCCGTGATGGCGCGATACTCCTCATCGGTTTCCGAAAGGTGTTCGATGATGTCGTTGACTAGCTCATCGATGGTGATCGTGTTGGACATGACTGGCTCCTTAGGTTGCTGACTTGGACGCTATTCCTGCCAGCATCCAACAACGGTCAGAACATCGGAAGACGCAATCCGCAGAGCTCATCACGCTGTTCGTCCGTCAGATGAACGCGCTGGATGCTGGCAGGAATAGCGTTAAGCCGGGCATGCTCTCCCTTGGGAAGCCAATGCGTGGCGATGATGCCCATCTCATCGAGAGCGTTTACGGCACCAGGAAGGGATTCGCCAAGTTCAATAACTTCGCCCTCGTGAGCGTAGGCAAGGCTGCCGTCATAACGCTGGATGATGCAGATGGGGTTTTCGGGATCATAGTCCATAGGCTTCTCTCAGTTGTATCGCGCAACGCGGATCTTTTTGAGATTAATAGCGCAGAGTTCATCAAGCGCCTTCACGAAGTCAGATTCTGTCCAGGGGAAACGAACCTCCGCGCCGACTGAGTTCGCCCATCGGTCAAAATCGCCATCACAGATCTGGAAGAAGTCCGCGCTCGCGTTGAGGCGAATGAAGCGCGTCCGGCCGTCGACCTCGAGCATTCCGTATAGATAGTCGTCGTCATAGTCCGTGACTTCGATATCGCGATGATAGCCCTTCGCCCAGTCAAGAAGCTGGTACTTGGATGCCTTGCCGAATGTTTTCTTCTTTCCCATCGCGACTCTCAGATTTCGATGACAAGCCCCGGGTCAAACTCCGGATTTTCACCACCATAGCCTTTCGGATTGCAAACAACCCTAGTCTCGCCGACCGAGTAGTCGAATGAGTTGTGGGTATGCCCGTGGATCCAGAGCGCAGGCTGGTAAGTCTCGATCAACTCGCTCAGGTCGGAACAAAACGCAGCAGACAGCAGGTCATGCCTGTAGCGTTCGTGGATAGACCACGGATGCGGCGCGTGGTGCGTTACAACAACCGTCTTTCCTTCAAACGGCATGCTGAGGGCCGCTTGAAGAAACGACACCGACTGAGAGTGCCGCATCATGGTGTGCTGCGGCTGGAGTTTCTCGAAGGGTAGCTTGCGGTACTTGATATACTTGTAATCGTTCATCGCCTTTTGGGCGTGAAGGACAGCGAGAGGCTGCTGGCCCATGACTGCGAAGTCAGTCCACAGCGTACAGCCAACGAAGCGAACATCGCCGATGACCTTGATGTCGTTCTCAAGCAAATGAACGCGCTCGTGGAGCTTGTTCTCCGCCAGCCCTTCGGCGTGGCACTCGAGATAGCTCTCCTTATAGTACTCGTGGTTCCCTGCAACATAGACCGAAGGCATCTTCGGCCCGACGTTTTCTGCCAGCCACTGGATGCCACCCTTGATCGTGCGTGTGAGATCGCCTGCGCAGACGAAGACATCAGCGTCCGGTAGAGAGAAGACTGGATCGGGATCAAAGATCTCGTGATGTTGGTCAGACTGGATAAAGATTTTCATGGTTATGGCTTATCCCGCCAGAGGCATCCTGTCAACAATTACAAGGATTAACAAACGTGTTGACACGCGTCCTTTCGCGCAGCCCTATTTTACAAGGATTCAATTCTTGTGGAGACGAACATGCTTATCGATGTCCTGCACCCCGCCGTAAAGGAAAACCGATGGAGGGTTCTGTGGGGACTAACTGCCATCGTGTCAGCTTACGCTGTGGTTGCGCCTGAAGAAGTGCTGGCGCTCAATCCAATGCTCTGGAGCATGATGCTGTTCGTCTCCATCATTTCGTTCCCGTCAAAGATGGCTGCATCCCCGGCCTGTCGCGTCGTCTGGAGCACCGTATTTCTCGGGCTGTCGATCGCATACATTGCTGTTTGCAGGCAATCTCCGGAAACGATTTATGATCATAAATTCCAGAGCACGTTTACGTTGGTTATCGGCTGCGCTGTCTTGTTCTCAGTAATGAACCGCCTTTGCGTCTGGACTGACTCGCGCTCCAAACGCTTCTGAGCGCATGTACTGGAGGGTGTGCGAACTTTGGAGAGTTTGTCGAGGTCGCCACTCTGACTCTGCTGACACGGTTGAGATGTTGGAAATTGAGGGAGTTCGTTCCCACTCCGCGGGAACGTTACGTAACGGCTCCTGTGACTGCGCAGACTAACCCCCGCAAACGTGCTCGGTACTCGTTGAAGAACGCGATCTCAGGACCGCGTTCTTCTCGTTTGGTGCCATTCATGCCGCCACCGTACCGTCAAAGAAACAATAACTCAGGAGCAGACAATGGGCGTGGGTGTGTATTCCAGCACGTTTAACGGAACTGGCGGAACCTTCATCGTGGATATGACCCCCGGCGGAGAGGAAGAGTACCAACAGTATCTTCGGGACAATGGCCCCGAAGACCTGCCAAGCTTCGAGGAGTGGCGCAAGGATTATTCTGATGGCGATGAGGCTGGAGAGGATGAGTATAAAGAATTCCTCGTTGAGCTAACGGAGGAGTCGTGCCTTAGCTTCGAGTTGTGGCAGCAAGATCAGGTGGATGCCCTAGTTGAGGGCATGGAGGCTACGGTACATTATGCTGCTCGCCAACTCGGCATGGATCCGGTTTTTTCGCGCGGCGGGCGTTATGATCGAGCCAGTTTCGACAGCGAATTCGTAAGCGCCGCCACAAGTCGCTATGTCGAAATCGGCTGGCGCTCCTGGCAGGACGACTTCATCGTCGGCATCGCAGGTGACAGCGATGCCCGAAACTGGATCGAAGATCCTGAGGGCTATGCCGAGGAGATCATCGATAACACTGGTCTCGCTCCAAGCAAGTTTGCTGAAATCTACGGATCGCTCGCCGATGCAGTGCAGGACTACGTCCGCCTGTCACTTATGAGGGACGGCCACGACTGTCGGTTCAAAACCAGCGGCTACACAAGCAGCAGTTATCAGGAACCTGAAGAGGGATACGACGCACCGCTCGAAAAGCTTCGCGAGAAGATCGTTTCGCTTCAAGCTCAGATCCCCAACAGTTTTCGTGATGGCGTGATCCTGGCCACGTCGGCGGAGCGCGAAGAGATCGCTCGTGCGATCTATAACGACAACGCAAACATTCCTGCATTCATTCCGCTCTACGACCCCGAGCGGGCGGAAATGCGCATCTATTGCCCTGATCGTCGTAAGTTCGTGCATCAGGATTTGATGCCGCCAGAGTTTGAAGAGGCCATGCAGTCGTTCATTGCTGAACACGCGGCATCGACTGACTTCCTCGCCATACCTCGGACAGAAGAACTTGCGGAAGCCTGGAAGAGCCTGCAGACAAGATTCCCGGACGAGTTCGTCGTGTCGGCACAGGAATGGGCTGAGGTTTCAGGAGACGAGCTGAAAGTCGAATGGACAGATTTGAGCGACACGACGTGGGAAGCAGACGTGATCTTCCCGTCGGAAGCGCCTCATCCAACTCCGTGATCGTGTTGTAGGTGACGAGATGGCCGAGCAGCAGATAGTCACAAGGGAACAGATTGAAGCCCAGTGTGCGGCCGAATACGAAGCCGTTGTTGGCCGGGTCGTTCTCGTCACCCATGTCGAATGCGCACATCCAGACCATGGGAACATCACCGTGGTCTGTCAGCCGCCTGCTGTTGCTCGCATAGAGCCATACAGGGATGGTGCATCCAGCGATCTCGTTCGGCGATGGATGGACTGGGAGAATTGTGATCCGGTCTACGACATCTCGGTCTTGGAAGACCATCCCGCGTTCACCGCGGTCAATGCCCGACCGTCATGGGTCTACGGGACATCTCGGTGGCTTGCAGGCGGCACAGCCCCGGCATCCTTCGTCATCGCCCCAGATGCCCTGCAGGAAAGATACCGCGATGCCGATCCAATCACTTTCGATATCGATATTGAGCGAGGTCAGGCTCCCTACCCCTCTGCTCCGATCTAAGGAACAGGCAAAGAAAAACCCCCACTTGCGTGAGGGCTGATCTGGATCGAAAGCTATCAGGCCGACCACATCGGCTTTGGTTCATCATCCTCGCTGCCGTCGCCAAGGATGGCACCTTCATCTGCCTGATCTTCGGTGGCTTTCTCAGCTTCTTCCGCGGCCAGAGCGGCAACACGAGCTCTGTGGCGTTCCAGCGCTTCCGGCTCGAGTTCGGCTAGGAACTCCTCGAAGGTCGGAAGAGCATCGAACTTGTAGGAGCCGACCAGCTTGACGAAGCACGGACGTTCCTCGGAACCTTCGAACTCATTCGTGATGACATCGCTGAACCTGTTCGCGCCCTGCTCATCATCGAAGCCAGCCTGGTAGACTTCGAAAAGTTCGTTATCGAGGTCGATCGCATATGCCCATTCACAATCCCAACCGCCTGCGAAGGAAATCATGTTATTGGTCGGGATGCGACCGAGATCATCGAAAGATGATCCGCTTGCGATGATCTCGAGAACCTTCGCTCCGGTATCGCGATGCAGGGTCGGCAGTGCTGCTTTCAGCTTGTCTGACTGCTCCATGTTGATCCACTCCTGCCCTTTCGGGATCCCGGCGGCCTTCTCATACATGGTGTCGATTTCTTCCTGAGAGGGGAAATACAGCTTGTCGACGTTGGTGCGAAGCGCTTCGACATCGCCTGTCGTCAGGAATTCGAGAATTGTTGCGCCCTGGCCAGACGGATAACCGTCCCACTGGCCATATTGAGCGAGTTTGAATTCGCCGCCCTTGACGACGGTGATCAGATGTCTGGTACCCATGGTTGGACCTTTCGTTTATGCCTGTGCACAGTGTCGCGGTCTCGGCTGAAAGGAACCATGATCGGCCGCCAGACTGAACTGCAAAAAACAGGCGATAGAGTATTACGAGGAGTGTACGAGGCGAAGATGTCCCTTCGCGCGAAGCGTGGGCGCATCGGGTATTTCCGGGCGGAAATAAGCTTCTCGACGCAGCGCATCCGCGCGAAGCTTGTCATGCATGGAGTAGCTCTCGATGAGCAACCGTACCCCCGAGATCACGAGCATAAGGCCCAAAGTGAAGGACACTCTCAAGACCGTATGCCCGAGGTCCATGCCTTGATAGGACGAAACGCCGATAACCAGGAGCATGAGGACAGCAAACAGCGAACCACCGAGGACGCGAACATTCATTTTTGGAAGTACCTAATAGGAGCTGTCGCCGAACTCAAATGGGACGCACGCCAACCCAAGCCTGGTCGTTTTCGTAGTCAATCGTGACGGAATACAGGATGGAGGTCTCTCCATCGAGCTTGAAGTGATAGTCGTGTTTGTCGCCGTATTTGGCCTTCTCGGTGCCGACTTCGTATCCCTGCATCGCCATCTGACGGACGAACTTCTCCGCCTCCGGGATTGCAACGTTCAACTGGATTGTGTGTTTCATTTGCCATTTCCATTCGGGTTGCGAGTTGGAACTCGGACTGTGGAATTCGCCAAGCGATATGCGAACAGGAGCACGTGATGTGCCATGAAGATTGCGAGGAATATGAAGATCGCGATCCCGGCAACCACGAGCACCGAGGCCTCGCCAAAGCTCATCTCGTCGGCATCGAGCATCGGCCGGATATTGGATCCGAGCATTCCGATCCCGGCGCCGAACGAAATGAGGAAAAGAAAGGAACTCGTGAAAAAGATCATGGCCTGACGGTGGCCGGAGTTCCGAATAAATGATTTCATTACAAATCCTTATGCGTCAGATGTTTTTCGAGCCGAGATTATGGTCTCGCCTCTAAGGCAGACTTCGGAGCAGGTCTGAAAGTACCCGGAATGTTGTTGATCACAGGCTTTTTGATCCCGGCGGGGCCATAAATCTCTTCCATCTCATCGAAAAGGAGATCCATGGAGGCTTTGCGTGCCCGGGCCTTCTCACACATCTTCCAGATGCGAGTGCCTTCTTCGAAAGGATTGTGAACGTACTTGTAGGCCGCCTCATTGGCCGCAGCGAGATCGGCTCGTTTAATCGCCCTGCTTCGCTTTCCAGGCATTTCAAGTCCTTTCAGTTACATTCCGCCACCGTAACAGCAAACTCGATCATGTCAACATTATATAACGGGTTTACCACTGCGAATCCTTCGGCGACCATTGTTGGTGGAAGGATTCAATATGCGGACTTCAAGAGCGGTCATATCCCTGTTCTCAGGGGGAATGGGCATGGACATCGGACTTAAGCAGTCCGGATTGCATATCCGTGTCAGTCAGGACTTCGACAAGCACTGTGTCGCCACGATGCGAGCGAACAGCGACCATCCGGTTATCGAAGGTGATATCAAGGCGCTCTTCGCGGATGATCCCTCCGGAAGCTTTCTTCTCGTTCCTGCTCAGCTTGCGCCGGGCGAGGCTTTTGTCGTCGTTGGCGGCCCTCCATGTCAGAGCTTCTCGAACGCTGGTAAGCGGCTTGGTCTGCAGGATATCCGAGGGACACTCTTTGAAGAGTTCCTGAAGGCGATCGACATCGCGCGTCCGCGGTTTTTCGTCATGGAGAACGTTGCCGCAATGGGATCAAAGTCGATGCCGGGCGTGCTGGACATGATCCTCAGCAAGTTCGAAGGGATCGGCTATTCCACCGTTCATGGGGTGCTCGATGCATCCGACTTTGGCGCACCGCAAAAGCGCAAGCGACTGATCATCATTGGATCGCGCGATGGCGAAAAGATCAGCCTTCCGACACCTACACATTCGTCAGCGGGACTGCTGCCGAAGATGACCGTCAAAGATGCGATCGGCGATCTGCAGGGTTGCGAAGGACCCGGCCTCAAGTTCTCCGCCCGAACCCTCAAATTCCTCCCTCATGTGCCACCCGGTGGTAATTGGCGCGATCTTCCAGAGGATATGCAACGAGAGGCTCTCGAAAACGCATTCAACTCCGGGGGCGGCAAGACGGGTTTCATGCGCCGTCTCCCGTGGGATGGGCAGTCCCCTACGCTGGTAACGTCGCCTGTTGGCCGAATGAGCCTGCTTGCGCATCCGGTCGAGAACCGTCCGCTGTCCCTCAGTGAATATGCCCGGATCCAGGGTTTTCCGGACGATTGGCGGTTCCAAGGGCCAGTTGGTGCCAGATACCGTCAGATTGGCAACGCCGTCGCCATTCCCTTGGCGAGAGCCATTGGAGAGCATCTGTTGAAGCTCGCTAACCCACAGACCAACGTGAAGGAAGCCGCATGAAAGAGACTATGAACGCGCACTATGCTCTTCTGCAATTTGTTGATGACGAACGGCTCGAGGTTGCGAACGTTGGGATGGTACTTATCATTCCTGAGGCAGAATTGGCGCGGTTGCGCCTTGGTCAAAACCAGGTAGCAAAAATGATGGTCGAGCGTTTCGGCTCAACATCTGGTTTCGAGGTGATGCTGGAAGGTTTCGCGGAACGGCTTCGGAATAACCTTCAATGGAATGTCAGCCCGAAGGTGATCGAAAACTTTAAGCCCTCTGGGGACAATCCGCTCTGTGTCAGTGTAGTGAGAGACTGTATAATTCGAGATCCAGATGCGGATTTCGAAAGGCTATTCAATCGCTTGGTCAATTGACAGGAAGACCCGCAAAACCCATAGTCGAGTCCTTCGTGAAACAGGAAATACCATGTCGAATTCTTCTGATAAGATCACCATCTCCATCAAAGATGTCGTTGAAGGCCCCATCTGGGTGTCGGCTAACGACGGGCAGAAGGTATTCTCTGCAATTTCGGATGCGCTTCAGGACGGGTACAAGGTGGAACTCTCCTTTGTCGGCCGCGAGCATGTCATCACAGCCTTCCTCAATGTCGCTGTAGGCCAGCTCTATTCGGGAAAATACGCCTGGAGCGACCTCGAGACGCGCCTCTCCTTCTCAGGCCTTGCTGACGGCGATGCCGACAAGCTTGACATGGTCATCGTCAACGCCAAGCGCTATTTTCAGCAGCGAAATCAGACCCCTTCCCTTTAGGGTTTCGCAGCTTGGATTTGTGCGGATCTGGCAGTATCCGTTCACAGCATTCAGCTATCAGCGTAGCGGGTGTCGGCTTGACCATGAACGGTCATGGAATAGCACAAGTGCCAGACATGTCCAATCTGCAACAGTGGTCGCACTAAACCATCGGAAACGAAGTCGCCTCGAACTTCAAAGTCGGGAGACGGCTTCGTTTTATTTGGAAGGCGGGTTAATGGCGCCGCATCAGCTCGGACTGTACCTCTCGCTCCATTTCCAACAGCATCAGCGCAGCCAGATATTCCTTCTCGATCCGTCGCTGGTACTCGCCATCTGAAAGATGGGTGTTGTTGGATGAAGCAGCGGTGATCTCGTACATGGCTCCGATGAATGCTTCTGTTGTAAGCCCTGTCACGGCCAGAATGAAGGCTGCCTGCTTCAAATACCCGAATTCGGATTCAGCGAGAATGCGCTCCCGCGGGTCGTTGAACTCTTCCTCATCGAGAATAGGCTCATCGGTTTCAAGGATATGCCGGAAATACATCCTGTCCCTATGTACCAGCCTGGCCTCAAGAACGTCATCGGGAGTATCCAGATCTATCGCGAGCGAGAAGCGTCTCAGCGCGTCCAAGACCGCCTTGCGATCCTCGTCCGTCGGCACCGGAATGCCCGCGTCGGGAGGCATGTACCGAAGGATACCAAGTGGGGAGTCCTTCATTTTGTTCTCCCAGAACTGGGCATCGCGTTCATTAATCGTCGTCATCTCAACCTCCAAAACGTTGTTTGCAGGAGATAGATCAGGCATTCGTCTCGCAATGTCAACGGCACAAAACGCAACACTTTCAAAGCGTTATTGCAGGACGTTTCCTTTGCATTCCTTATCGTTCCTCTTGGTTCCTGTAGCTGCCGAAAATAATTTTGGATGCTATCGACACTTGGTCCATTCACGGCGCGGGCCAACGTCGACATGAATGATACCATTGCAATATCGCCCGATTCCGCCAATGCCCGGCGCTGTGCGAGCAGCCGCAATCACGACTGAGTCTTTCACGCCAGGAACCCGAATGTCTGCGGCCTTGCAGTGGCGGTGCATGGATCCGCGGCGACCGTGGCTTCGCTTGCCAGAGGTGAGGATTGGTTTGACCCCGGTCTTGCTACGAATATGGCCGAGAACGTGAAGGAGGCGCGCTGGAAGGCAGTTGTCCTTTACCGCCGAAGTCTGGGCGCTGTAGTAGTAGGTTCTCTTGTGGGCCGGGATTTCCATTGTCTGGGTCTGGCCGGCTTCGACGCTGACGCATCCGCATAAAGTGGCGACAGCAAGAGCTGCGCACGCGATCTTTCTCATGGTATCTTCCTTTGGTAAGGATTCCCACATGGGCAGGAATTCGTTGTGCAGGCATCAATCCTTGACGGAAGGTTGTGGCACGAATGTGTCCGGAAAGGATTCGTTTACGGTTTTGCCGGGGATCTCGGGTTTGACCTGTGGAGCATCAAGGCGAACAATGGAACGAAATTAGCCGGAGATTTTCAAGAAATGGACGACGCTGCACAGACCGTAATCCGCTGGTACTACGCCCAAAAGGGCGGCTCCAAGGAACAGATAGATGAGCTGGTATCGGCACTAATCGAAGGCTGCGAAAAGGGCGAGCAAGACTCCACGCTCTTCCGGGATGAGAGCCTGTTTGCTGCCCTGAAGCTTGCTGAAGGCACGCCGCACGAAGCTTTTATCGATCAAGCGGTGAGGCTTCATCTCGAAATCGAAGAGCTCAAGGGCGCCAAGAAGACGCTCGAAACGCTTGAACAGATCGCGAAGTTGAGCGCGAACCCAGTGAACTCGCCCATCGCCGGACGCATCGTCTCCGGAAAGCTCCGGGAACTCATCGCAACGCTTTGATGGTTGTGCCTAGCAGACCTCAGGCCAATCATCGGTCCAAGAACACAGGAGACAAGAGATGAGTGCAACGCAGCAGCTTCTGACTGACAAGTTGCGGCGAGAAAATGCCGCCGCAATGGCTGCGGGCACCTATCGCGCGCCGCCGGAGATAATCGCGAGCAACCGAGAAACTGCTCTTGGACGGTTCCTTGAGAAGACGGGCAAGACATTGATCATGGGCGCCGGGCTCACCTTGGTGACGACGGCAGCACTCGCCACGTACGTAGGAGTGATGGGCGGTGCATGGGCAGGGATGTTGTATGCCGACGGTATGTTGCATCCCAAGGCATATCATTCGACATACGCTGGTCAGTACGGCGCTCAGCACGCAAAGGCCATATCGAAGGCCATCGAGGGGCTGAAGGTCACGGTTGAGACCAGTCTGGAAACCATGACCGCCAAGGTGTTCGTCCAGGACGTGGCGCAGAAAGCTCCTTCGCTCGAAGAGATCGGCTCCGCAAAGTCGGCTGTGAACGACCGCCTGGCAGAACTACAGCAGAAGGCCGCCGGGATGAAGAAAACCCAGGAGCTGGAGCTTCAGGGCACATTCTACGAGACCTATCTCCCCAAGAAGTGAAAAGCCGACGCAAGACAAAAAGATGCCCCGGAGCATGGAAACTCCGAGGCATTGCCTGAGAATGTCGCAATTCCTACCACTGGAATATTTGCAATGCAAGATTTCCAACTGGCTGGTCTGACTACCTAAAGTGGAACGGCCCGGTAACAGCTCGAAGAGCAACGGGTACGTTAGACACGATCCGTGGCTGGATCTGCTGCGGAGAGCGGCATAGGCGGCGGGGCGCAGCGGAAATAGCCTCCCGCCATCTGGCTTGCACCCAAGGTGCTCAATCCCAAGAATGTCATCGCCTCCTCGATACGGTCACCGTAGAGCATGATGATTGTCCAGGTGAAGCAGATCACGAAGGCAAACATCGAGAGCAATCGCTCGATAATCCTGTGGCGACGATAAAGCTCTGCCTTCTCGCTCGTATACACGTACATATCTTGTGTCCAGAACCTTACCACGTCCGCTGCGGCAGATGTGAGCCATATCATGTGACCGGCTCCTGCAATCAGGATAAGACCCGTGATCGCACTCGGTATCGACCATCGGCTGACAAGGTAACAACCTGCAATGCCTCCGATGATCCCTATGATGCTTTGGGCGACGAACTGAGTTCCAATGGGCGCAATGCCGTGTTTCCTGTAATTGCGTTCGAGCATGTGGCTGCTGAGAGCCACAAATATTGCATCAAGCATGCGCAGGGATCTAATCATGGCCACTCCGTTCATTTCGAGTCCTACCTACCATGTCCCCACCTGTTGCGAAAGCAGCCTCAGACAGAGCTTAAGAAGACCCACGAGCGTCGCCGAACGTCGAACACGAGGCGCTCCCTCCAGGACTTGCGCGCGCAGTCCAGTGCGTGGTCCACCTGCGGCTCCGCGATGGCGGCATGCTCACGCTTTTCTGCGTTCAGGTGGGAGAAGATGCCAGCACATTCTTCCGAGACGAGATGACAAATCTTGAAATGAATCGCCGCCCACAGCGTTCGATCAACGAACGGAAGCCAGGGCAAATCTTCGATCCTCACCGCGGCTGATCCCTTATAACGCAGCGCATGCTCTACGGCGGCCAGAACAACAGTCCGCTCGAACGCGTTTCGACGGGCCATATGATCAGCCCAGTCTCCGAATTTGGGATCGGCCTCATAACGGCGCAGCACACTTTCGATGTCAGCTAGATCGAGTGTCATGGAAACTGGCCGGGAGGTGATGACCTCCAATGATGCATCGATGTCCTTGACAACCGAGGGATCAAGAAAGGTCGCGGCTAGCCGGAGCATGATGAGACGTGTTACCGGAGATGCCTCGCTGAAGGACTTCCAAGAAGGGCCAAGTTGGCCGATAAAGACGCGGCGCAGTTGTTCGATAGCTTCCGGGTGAGTGACAGCGTCGGAATGCATCCACTCCTGATGAGAGGTGAGCGGACGAGGCCTTTCGCCACGTCCTGCCAATTCGAATGCGATCGAGCCAAGCAGTCCTGCCCGCGGCCTCACCGGAAGCCACGCAGAGCGTGCGGGCTGTGTATCCGGAAGGGCGATAGCGGGGAGCGCCGTCGATGCAAACATTCACTGAATCCTCATAATTCCGCTAAAAGGAATAGAGGACGTAAACTATTTGTCAACTATTTGTACCGAATCCTTTTGTCGCTAAATTACATTGTCCACAAGGATACGCAGTCCATCAAGTTAAGTGGATTCGATGTCCGAGCTTGTGTCAGTGATCTCGAGCGGTTTCCGGGGTCTGTAGAATCCGGTACCGACAACTTCCTCATGAAGCTGGCTCATGGTCCGCAACGTGGCCTCAAGACGCTGGGCGTGCGTTATACCGGACTTCGAGAAGATCTCTTGATCATAGTAACCCGGAATGCCCAGGCCGTGGTCGTAGCGGACTGCCATCGACATCAGTAGTTCAGGTGTCGGCTCCACCGGGACAACGACGTGGCCTTCTGGAATGGCGGTCGACATCTGATGGCGAGTTTTTTGATTAGTCATTCCACTTTACTCCATCACTCGAACGAGGCGCCCCGGCTGGCATGGGCTTTTGGAAGCACTCTTCACCGCAATCCTTCGTTAGAGAGGTCTGAACCCTGACTGGCACCGTCTCGGTGCAGTTTTTCCCGCAATTTCGAGTGTAGGAGGACTGAACGGATCCATTGCAGTTAGTGAAATAGACGTAGGCCCTCGCATCTACGAAGCGGTAGACCTTGCACCCGTCGTGCTCGAATAGCTCCTCAACGTTGATCCGTGGGTTGTCAGTCGCCGATGTAAAGAGCGGTTCATTAGCAGGCGCGCATCCGGAGATGACAAGCGCTAGGGCACCGAGTAGAAGGAACTTCGCCTTCATCGGCATGCCTCCATGACTTTCCTCGCCCTTTCCAGCTCGACCTCGTAGCGAGCCTTATCGATGACGATGATGCGGCTGTGATCGATCATCTGGCTGCGGAGATCCTTCTGCTTAGCACTCCATTCCGTCCAGAACTTGTTGAGGCCATCCCAGTCCTTGATCCAGTCAGCGGCATCTTCGTGGTGGTTGTCATCGAGATAGCAACGGATCGCATCCTCGATATCGAACTCGAAGTGGTCTTCGTTGCAGCAATAGACCCACGCTGGAAGATGCGACGGGATGTCTTCCTCGCTCACGTCACCCCAAAGACGGTCGCGATGCCTCTCAAGGAGTTCATCGATATCCGCTGCGTAGTCGTCCTCATCGCCGGAGGCTGTGACCCAGCCGTCGTAGTCATCACGATCGACGACCTTTGCAGCAACAAGGTTGCGCGCCTTCCGATATTGTTCGATCTCGTCCCTGTATTTGTCGGTCTTCATGTAATCGGCTTTTTCGGCCCATTCGCGCGAATAGTAGACAGCGCGGCCGTCCGAGGTCGCCCAGACGTTAGCTTCCTCCTCATTGGAAGCTCGCTTGATGGAAAGCGGGACAACTCCGCCAGCGTGGTCAGGCCCCACGGCTACGGCGATGGTGCGGAGGTTGAGCTGGATATTGCCGCTTTTCGGTTCGGCGCGACTAGTGTTGAGAACTTCGCGAATGAGCGAGACAGATGCTGATGCTGCGCTGTTCAGCGATAGGAGACGCTCCGCCTCCTCGAGAGCGGCTCGCATCCACGCTTCGCGCTCTTCAAGCTCCCGAACTCGGGATGAAAGCTTCGTGAGTTCTCCGGTCGCAGTGGGCGCTGCCGCCTGGTAAGCATCCATCTCTGTCAAGAACACATCCTTGCTCAGACGGGGATGGAAGGGCAGATACCAATGAGATGTGCCGAGACTGCGATGATATTCCTTGATCGCGCGATAGGGTTCATCGACATCGAAGTCATCATCGGTGTTCCAACAGGCCCCGTAGAGGTGCTGCAGACGAGCGCGTAGTTCAGGGCTGATATTCGAGGGTGTGACTGTCATATTAGGCGGCCTGCGTCGTAGCGAGGCGCTCGGCCTCGGCCACTTCCTTGGGGACATAAATGCGGATGCTCGGTGCCTTGTCGCTGAACGTGCGTTCGAAAGCGTAGACGCGCAACGCCGAGAAGTCATAGTCAGGCGATGCCGTATAGGACACAGCTCCGCCGGGTTCGTCTTCGCGCAGAACGATGCCGGCCGCTACGAGTTCATCGAGTGCTGCCTGCATCTCGGCAGACGGCACCATCCGCTCCATGCTGTAGCGGATGGTCGCATTACGGGACATTGAGAACGATGAGCCCGCAACGATGCGAGCGTTTTCTGAGAGTTCTGTCATAGGTTCTCCAATTATCGGGTCGCTTGCGACTGCCATCAGATGTGGCAATCGACGAAAGCGACGTAGTGGTCTTCGGGGATGGTGTTGAGAATTCCCGCGAGCTGCGTCGGCCAGTCTTCGGCATCGCCGTGTGATACGCCGAACCAACCCATCTCGCCCTGTGCACACCACTTGCCGTCGATGACAACTGCATAAGCGGAGAGCGGCGGCGCAGACTGGATCCAGCCTGCAATTGACTGACCGCGCGCAGTTTCGATGTCTCCCCAAGGATCGGCGCTATGAACTGCGGTAGCCAGTTCACCATTCGGCTGACTCATCAGCCACTGGTGATATTCCTGACCACGTGGACGAGGTTCATCGAGCGTCAGCCAGAGGTCGCGTGCCTCGGTCTTTGCCTTGTAGCCAATTTCGAACTCGTCAAAGGACAGACCCGAATCCGCAACCAACTCATCGACCATCGCCTTGCGAGAAGCGACACGGGAGCGTTTCAAAGCCTCAAGGTCGAGATCGCCCCAACGTGCACGATTGCCGACATCAACCCATTTTGAAGGGTATTTCGTGCGCATTCCGGTGCCGTGGCAGACGCGACAATTCGGATCGACTTCGGCAGCGCAGAAGCAAGGCTCCTGGTTTGCCGGATCCTCATCGGGATTATATCCCCCAGCCAGACGGCCCGAGTAACGCCCGCCGACTGTCCAATAGTCCCACTTCTTGTTCGGATTCGTGCGCTTGACGGTGCGGATCACGTTGCCGTCGCTATCGACAAGCACATAGCCGAACTTGTGATCGCCATCGAGATCGATCTTGCTTTCGGTATGTGCGACACTCAGGCCAAAGAAGTTAGCGATCCATTTCGCCCGATCTTCGAACTGGTTGACGGGGACTTCAACCTCTTCGAATCCTTCCGGAACATGAAGCAGACCAAGGCCGCGGTCCTTGTCCTTGGTGAATTGAGGTTTCAAGTCCCCTTGATCATCGAAAGGATCGTGGAGCACGCCTTCTGCGTCACGAAGAAGAGTTGTCGTCCACCGATTATAGTCTTCGTCAGCTTCATCGGAGATGTCGACTTCAACTACGTACTCGTCGTTGCGCCCGGTGCACTCGAACTCATGCCACGGTGCAAGAACACGGCCGATTGCTTCATCGGTCGGCGCTTCCGGAAGCACGACCAGAACAGCGAAATGGCTCATTGGATTTCATCCTTGTTGTTATTGTAAGCGAAAGCTCCGAGGCGTTTCGCCGTATTGCTAGGGAGCGACCTCGGTCATGGTGCCGGGCCGCCCGTTGTTTCACTCACCGCTCGCTTCGTGAGCATCATCGATGTGGATGATGCCCAGAACGTTTCTCGCCCGGCGCATAGCGTCGCCGATCTCGCCGCGGAAAACTTCTTCGACCTCGCCAGAGCAGGCGCGGACAAGTTCAGCCAGCGCCTGTCGGCAATCACCGGATACGTCATCTGCCTTGGAAGCAGCCGCCTCAAAAGCCCTCTTTGCTTTGATGAGCGGCCCGGTGCTGGAAGGGATAGCAGCGGCGTTCAGATTGCCGATGCTATCTAGTTCGAAAGCCATTCGGGCCTCAGGGGTTGCAATGGCATACGGCGCGGACTGGTAGTCGATCATTCAGAGGCTTTCCCGGACTGCTCGGTGTCGCCCTCAATACGAACTTGGTGCTCGGCAACAAGCTGGCGGATATCCTGCAGGAAGGCGCGTACGCTCTCCAGCGTGAAGTAACACAGGCCAGCTTCAGCTTTGCGATCAATGTTTCCGAGAAGTTCCGAAACCTTGGCCTTTAGTTCTCGGGACTGCTGCTCGGCGGATGCTCCGGCGTTCAGAAGCTCTGCAATAGCCTCGGCACCTTCTTCGCCGATATATTCGCTCACCGTGCAGAGCGGAAAGCCGTCTGCAATGCTCTGGCTTTCGCACTCAACTTCCTTGAAAACAGGCGACTTCCAGACCTTGAGTCCTTCGGCATAGTAGAATTCGCTGTCAGACACTCGCGATCTCCCTTGAATCTTTGAATTGGCCGCCGATTTTTTCGGCGAAGTGTTGATTGGAATTCCCCAAACGGGGAACGGTGGTGACCCGTCGACGCACTTGTCACCTGGTCGAGCGACTTCGAAGTAGTCGTGCACGTCATCAGTCCCGTTGTAGGCCTGAAGCCATACCAAGTACGCAAGCGGTTCAGGACTTTGAGCCGCCCATCCGCGCGAAGCGAAATAGGCAGCAATGATCTTCTCAGCCTCGGTCTCGGTAATGCCCGCGGCTTTGGCGGCACCAGAAACTCCGTCGAGGTGAGAGGGGCCACAAACATCAGTCATCGTTAGCCTCCTCATCGCCGAATTCTTCGACACCCCACAGGAGGAAGTGAAGGCGGCGGTGTTCTTCGGATCCTTCTACAATCCTCTCATGTTTCCACGACGGCCCGAAGTAACCTTTGGCATCCCAGACGAAGTGCTCGAGCATGCCATCGCCGCCACCTTCGCTGAGCCATTTCACGGAGATCTCGCATTTCAGCGTGTTGAACAGCGCGCAGATCCAGCCGCGCGGAGTGTTCCATGCGGTCTTGAAACGGATGAGAGTCCCTTCGGGCGTATCCTCTGCCGTGGGATCGCCATAGGCATTCCATTTGGTGCCCCAGAGGTCACGTGCCGCATCAAGATGGGTACCTGGAAAGGCTTCCTCATGCTGGCTGCCCACGCTACCCGCCCAAAAATTCAGCGGCAACGGAAGAATAACGGCAAAGCTCACTTTCCCGTCGCCGTCAATCAAGTGCTGGCGGCAATCGGCGAGCTTGATGCCATGAAGAAGGACTTCGTTGATGACGTGGTTAGGCATTGTTCAGCTCTCGATCCTGTTCGCGTATGTCGCGTGCGGCACTCGTCCTGCTTCAGTTTTCATTGAAGGTCTCCAACGCCGCCTGAATGACTTCCCTGCTGTACCCCTTCCCAATCATCTGCTCCGCGCAGTCGATCTTTCTCGGTTCGCTGCAGAAGAACAGCACGTCTTTTGCGGTTACGGTTTCAGCAAGTCGCTGCACTCTGGAAACGATTGCAGCACGGGGAACTGGTACAAAACCATCGCTGTCCCTGAGTTTGATAAAGCATCGCCACGGGCTTTCATTGCTGAGACATTGCGTAACTTCAGCATCGATTTGCTTCTGATGCGCTTCAATCTTCTTATCCATATTGCGCTTCATGGTTTCCAGCACAGGTTGCTGCACCGAAGCGGGAAGCGGGGCGGCAACCATGAAAATCAAGAAGCCTGAAAGTACGCCGCACAGGGCGATAAAAAACGTTTTCGGGTTCACTCGCTAACCTCCGCGAGAGGCTCAACCGGAACCTGATTGGTAGGGTCGTTCAAGACAGCCAGAAGATCAGATTTTGGCCATCCCTTCCCGATCATCCGGTCAGCGCAGTCGACCTTGCGCCACTCAAGACAAAAAGCGAGCACATCCTTGGCTGGAACCAATGCGGCCATGCGCTGAGTTCTTGTCAGACCTGAACGTACTGGCTTTTCACGATCCTGCTTGTCGAACGCGACAAAGCAGCGCCACGGGCTTTCCTTGTTAATGCAGTTGGCGATGTCGTGGTCAATCCAGGTTTGCTCATCGAGAATTTCTTCTCGTACAGCGGCCTGCTGACGCTCTTTGGCGGTCTTGGCGATGCTTGGATCAGCGATAAGCGCAATCGAGCACCCGATAGAAACGAGGAGGATCGCGGAACCAATTCCAATCAAGAATTTATTCATCGAAGGGCGCATCCTTCTTTAGTCTCAAGACAGGTCGTCGCTACCTCTGAGTACTCGGCCTCTGCCGTCATACGCACAGGCTCGACCTCGACAAGTTGCTCAAGGTCGAGAAACGTCCCACCAAAGATTGCGTGAATAGGATTCACCATCAACTCAACTTCCGCGTCCATGCCGCAAATCAAATTACTTGGGCCGATTTAACTGGCCTTACGAAGAGCTGTCAACGAATTAAAAGGATTCGGCAAGGCCTCTACAGAAATTTCGCTATCGAATCCTTGGGTGGTTGCGTTTCCGAAGAATTGATCCCTACAATCGGCGCTCGAACCACTATGGAGAGTGACCTTGCGAATCCTTGGAACCACCCGGGCAGCGCTTGCTGCGGCCACCATTCTGGCCGCGACCGCCGTCCACGCCGAGCATCTCAACATCGTAGGAAACGAACGCATTGACCCTTCAGTCATCGAGCAGGCGTTCGGACAGCCGTCCAAGGGCGGACGGTTCTCGGCTGAGGAACTGGATGCAGGCGTAAAGCAACTCTTCGCAAGCGGCTTCTTTGGTGACGTGAAGGCTGAGCGCACCGCATCTGGCCTGGTCGTTCGCGTCAAGGAACTGCCAACCGTCGGTAACATCGTCTTCAATGGCAACGACCGCCTGAAGGACGAGGCTCTTGAAGCAATCGTAAAGTTGTCCACGGGCGCGCCACTGGCGGAAGGCGGCGTGGATGGAGCTGTCACGACCATCAAGGAAGCCTACGAGAAGATCGGTCGCCACAAAGCACAGGTGAACCACCGCATCCTTGATCGTCCCAACAACGTAGCCGATATCGAGTTCACAATCGTCGAGGGCGACAAAACGCGCGTGACATCGATCACCTTCTCGGGCGCGGTAGCTTTCTCCGAGTCCCGCCTGCAGGGTGTCATCTCGACCAAGGTGTCGTCACCTCTGAGTCTGCTCAAGAACGACGACGTGTATGACCTTGATCGAGCCGAGAGCGACGTTGCCAAACTCAAGGCCTTCTACCAGGAAAACGGATACATCGATGCCGTTGTGAGCGGACCTGAGGTCGTCTTCGATGACAAGGTCAACGAGATCTACCTCGTGTTCAACATCGATGAAGGCCGCCAGTACAAGGTGGGTGAAGTCGCGGTCGAAGATTCGACGGGCAAGGCTGGCGAAACCAATCTCATCCCTGCTCAGGCGAAGGGCGATGTCTATTCGCCGACAAAGGCCAAAAAGGCTGCCGAAGTGGCCTCCCGCAAGATGTCGCGCAACGGCATTCCTGATGCCGAAGTGTCTGTGCGTCCTGATCGCCGTCCGGACGGTACGGTCAATGTTGGCTACGTCGTTCAGCAGACTGAGAAGACCTACATCGAGCGCATAGAGATCAGCGGCAACCAAAAGACCGCCGACTACGTCATCCGCCGCGAAATCGACTTCGCTGAGGGCGACCTCCTGAACAAGGCCATGCTCCAGCAGATCGAAAAGCGCCTGCAGAAGCTCGGCTTCTTCAGTGCGGTCAAGGTGTCTGTCGCAAAAGGCAGCTCCGACGATCGTGCCATCATCGACGTGCAGGTCATCGAGAAGCCGTCAGGTTCCTTCGAGATCGGTGGTGGATATTCCACCAAGGATGGCCCCATCGCGACACTTTCGTTCAACGAGCGCAACTTCATGGGCACCGGACGCGGCCTGCGTGCTTCGGTCGGGCGCGGTACGGAAACGGGCACCTATGACTTCGGCTTGACTGAACCCTACCTGTTCGGCACCCGCATCACGGGCGACTTCAGCGGTTTCCGCAGGGAGTGGAGCTTTCAGAACAACGGCTATCGTCCATACGACGAAACCGTGACGGGCGGACGCTTTGCCTTCTCGTTCCCGATTACCGACGAGTCTCTCCTGACCGCCTATTACGGCATCTCCACCCAAGAGATCTCCGGCGTTGATGAACGCTACACAGGTATCGGCACGCTGTCTGACCCGAACCTCGTTTCCGAAGGCGACTATGTGCGCTCTGTGCTCGGCGGCGAGTGGCAGTATGCAACGCTGGACGATATCCAGAACCCACGCGAAGGCATCAAGTTCAACGTGAAGCAGGAGTTCGCTGGTCTCGGTGGCGATGCCCGCTACTCCAAGACCGAAGCTACCGCATCATCCGCCTATGAACTCGACGCGCTGCGGGACATCGTCGCCCATTTCACCGTCAAGGGCGGCGCGATCAAGGGGCTTGGACAGGATCTCGCCTTCACCGATCACTTCCGCCCGGGCAACGATCTGGTTCGCGGCTTCGCGAATGGCGGCATCGGGCCGCGTGACGCAGGAACAGGCTTTGCACTCGGCGGTCAGTACTACCTCGGAGCTTCCGCCGAAACGAGGATGCCGATGCCGCTCGTGCCTGAATCCTTCGGCCTGAAAACAGCACTTTTTGCCGATGTCGGCACCGTCTTCAGTGCTGACCCCGGTCGTGTCCGTAGCTCCGGCGCATCCCTCTCCTTCGATGACGCGTCCATCCGAGCAAGCCTTGGCACCGGGATCGTGTGGAACTCGCCATTCGGCATGATCCGCGCCGACTTCGCGGTTCCGGTCGTCAAGGAAGATCGCGACCGCACCCAGATCTTCAGCCTCTCCGGCGGCACGAGGTTCTGAGTTTCGAAGCCTGAGATGACTATCAACCAGAGGAGCATGACATGGAAAACAGCATAGCCACCCCATTCACAGCCCTGCGGTCATCTCTGGATTCGAGCATCAATTTCTCGCGGCCGGATAGCCGCGGCGGCATGGTCGAAACCCGCTTCGTGCAGCGCACCCCGGAGCGGTTCATCATCTACATTTCCTCGATGTTGGGATGCGACAAGGCTTGCCGCTTCTGCCATCTGACACAGACCGGGCAGACGAATTCGACATGCCTGACCGAAGACGAGATGGTCGAGCAGGCGCGCACTGTTCTCGCTGAAGTCGGCAACGCTGGCTCCCAGACAGTGCATTTCAACTTCATGGCACGCGGGGAGCCGCTCGCGAACCCTTCCGTCAACCGCACCCTTTTCAAGCGACTTGCAGACCTCGCCTCCTCGTATGGACTGGCGACGCGCATCAAACTCTCCAGCATTCTGCCGGATGATACATGGACTGAGGATCCGACGGATCTCTACGCAGACGGATGTCCGCCTGTCGACTTCTACTATTCGCTCTACAAGGTCGATGAAGACTGGCGCAAACGCTGGATCCCGAAGGCGATGAAGCCCTTCGATGCCATGTCCTGGCTACGCGGATACCAGCGTGTAACCGGACAGCGCGTAATCCTTCACTGGGCACTGATCGACGGCGAGAACGACCGTGTTGAAGATGCAAGATCGGCAGCCGCGATCGCAAGGCTTCTCGGTGTGCAGACAGAATTCAATCTTGTCCGTTACAACCCCGCTAACGGCAAAAGCCGTGAGGCTTCGGAAGAGCAGATTCGCGCCTTCCTCGCCGAGATGGAGCGCGATATCGATGGCCGGGTGAAGATGATCGGTCGCGTTGGCTTGGACGTAAGGGCCTCATGTGGGATGTTCCTGGCCCCTGAAAGAAACTAAAACAATCCGCATCAGGGGGTTAACGGTAACCCCGCAAGCTTTGCGATCGCGACTGACGGCAGGATCCAATGCTTATTGTGGTCTGTGTTAGAGTCTGCGTCCGCCGAATACCCGTCTACAAAGCACCATCGATCACGCGGCACCTTCATCGCTCTGAGGTCTATCGGATTAACCGACATCGTCGCGGTTCCAAGCGGCTTTGTTTCCGATGGATTGGTGTGGAGGAAGAAGCTGCCAAAAAACGCATTACATTTCAGGCAGGTGTTCGCGAAGTATCTCTTCCCGGTAGTTCTGCTTCTTACTGGAGCAATCTTATACCCAGTTTCTTTTCGGAAGGATTCATTCAGCCACTGGATCACACTGCGCGAAAAGGCGGTATCAACCTCTCCCAGATCTTCCACATCCATAAAGCTACGTGGGTAGTCAGCATTTAGAGGACCAAAGTCCAGTTGAACCCCTCTGATCGCCCGTGTCTGGGCATTACAGCGATTACACCGACTTCTAGGAAGGGCATAGGCTGTAATGCCGATATCAAAAGCCTGAGCGATGCCGAACCTGAACCGTCCTTCAACAACCCCTTTCACGAAGGCATCAAGGGGGCCGCAGTTCCGCCAGTTCTCGATGTCATACAAATCATTCCTTGTGACGTAGCCGTAAAGAAGGCGATCTTTCGGAAGAACTACATCAAAGCTATCCCCGTTGGGGATAATGCGAACCGAGGGAGTATCCAGTCTGTTCGGTATGTTCGGCTGACGGAAGAACCAGAGCGAACGAAGCCCGAGAGCCGTGTAACGTGCGGTTCGCTGTTGCGTAACCTCATCTGTTTGCGGCGACCATTGCACCTCGAATGCGATTTTCGCCCGAGACTCCTTAGTTCTCGAGCCAAGGACATCAACAATGCAGTCTCCATCCTGATCCTGAAACCGCTCTTCAGGACTCGAAAACCATCCGGCTTCCTTCAAAGCCTGGCAGATGATCGATTTGGCACGAAGGTGCTCCTGCGTTTCGGGCCCGCTTGTGCACTCTCCTCTCGCGGCATGCGCAAAATAGCGCGTACCGAGTGACGACGTTTTCAATATCACAGCGCTATCGCAGCAAGGAAAGCTAAGGAACTTTTCCTTGAGGTTCCGTTTTCGAAGCGAGGCCCATGAATCTTCATCATGTTCGAACGCAAATTCTTCCTTATCGGCAGCAACGCATCTAAGAGGCAAATCGACACCTATAGTCGGGATTATATCGGCAGTCCCAAGGTCCTCAATCCTTCGAGATATTGCAAGTGCAATAACGACGGATAAAGGATTCGCTGTTGCAGAAATCCAGATACCTGCTAAATGTGCCGGATCAAGATCGACACAAGGATTCAGCCATGAGCTTCGTTCCATACGATGAGAAGTTTGACCAGAAAGTTTCCGCTGCCGCACGCGCTATCGAACGGGAAATGGAAAGTCACGGAATGCACAACCGAACTGACAATCAGATGAGGGCAGTGCAGTACGCCCGGCTCGCGCTGCTTGCCGCTATGGCTGTCGAGGCTAACGTAGAGCAATCTTGACCAAATGCACGAATAGCAACGAAGGCCGACCGATGAACTACACGAAGCCCGTCGTCCTCATCCAGAACAACTATTTCGAGAAACTGGGTCGTCTGATCCAGCCGTGCCTCGATTTCTGCGTCAATCATGACCACGACTTCATCGACAGATCACTGACGGACGAATTCGATCCGGACAATCTGGGGGCCGATTTGTCCCAGTGGCCGGGCGTGATCATCTACGGTTCCGTTGGCTTTTTGAAACGGTGCCGTTACAGCGGTCTTGCACCATGGGCCTTCTATGATCCCGAGGCGTTCGCATCATCAACTTGGGTGCCTGTATTTGGCGAGGATAGCCTGAACGGTGACGGCGTTGTCATCGAGGTGAACGAACTGCTGAAAAGGCTGAAAGCCGGAGAAAGGCTGCACGTCCGGCCTGATCGCGACGACAAGGCATTCGTCGGTGCCGTGCATGACCTCGCCTCATGGAAAGCGATGATCGAAACCCGTCGGGAAGAGCGCCAGCGCATTCCGGATCCGGAACTGCCGTGTTTCGTCAGTTCTGTGAAACCCATTCGGGCCGAATATCGGTGCTGGTTCGTGGACGACACCCTTGTCGACATCAGCACGTATCGCCGAAACGGCGAAGCGCACATTGAGCGTTGCCTTGATCCGAGCGTCATGAAGGAAGTCGAACGTCTCGCGGGGATCTACCTGCCGATGTCGACCGTCGTCATGGACGTTGCCGAGACTGACAACGGCTACAAGGTCATCGAGTTCAACCCCATCAACTCCTCAGGCTGGTATGGAGCTGACGTGGACGGGGTCTTCTGGGCGTTGTCAGACATGATCCGCCGCGGCCGACTGCCAAAGGCATTAGGCCATGAATGACCGCGACTTTCGTCAGTTCGATGCCTGTGACGGAGGCCCCGTTGCCGAACGTATCAAGGAGCGCAACATCGCATGGCGAGAACAGGGAATGAGAAAATGTCTTTCGATGTGAACCTCCTCATGAAAGCCAACAAACTATGGCGGGATCAGACCGCCCGTGCGCGATTTGAGGCCGAAACTGGGATGGCACCAATCCTTCCGGCAGGTGCATCTGAGATCCAGCTCGAAGCGCAACAGCAGTCCGGCGTTACGGGCGAATATCACGCCCGCTTCATCGCTTGGGCAGGTCGGCAGCAGTGAGTGCTGGAAGATCCGGATGTCACTCGAACTTGTCTAAAGCACACTGGCTCCAGACTATCGTTGCACTCTATGGCAGGCGACGACATGCGAGATCCCGAATTCAATCCTGACTTCAGCTACTATCACGGATCTATCGACCCGATCTCCGAGACCGTGCTGTGCGGCAACGAAACGCACTGGTGGCGGCCGATGGACCATGCTGAGTTCCTCGATCCTCCATGGGACGACGAGGACGGGGCCGACAACGGAGAACTCGCTGCCGAGCTCCGCACCGCATATGCGAATATCGTCTACGAAGCCTTCATCTCATCGGACGATCCGGAACTGCGAGCGATGGCGGAGAAAGCGGGTCTTGCTGGGCTTGGTGCCGAGGTTGGTATCCTCTTCGTCACCGACGATCACCAGTATGTCGAACGCTATGGCCCGGCCTACGAAATTGATGCCGATGCAGATGGAGTTCTAGCTGTCCTGTTCGATGAGAACGCGAGCCGACCGAGCTGGATGATAGTCATGCGAGCAGGAGCACCATTCCCTTTGAAAACGCCGGAGGTTCAACCGTCGGCTCCATGACGGACTTGAGCGAGCTTTCGTTCTGAAGGGTTTTGTGGTTCACCTAAGAGCCTACGAGCGATCCGAGGTGAGACATCAGTGCTGCGCTTTGACCAGAAGATGCATGTCTGGGCAGTTTACGACAGCCCAAGAGGCTTCCCGGATGTCTACGTTGCTCAGAAGTGGGAGGTCACTCGAAACTCATCCTCGAGAACGGACGAAATCATCACCGATCCCGACCTGGATAACCTGCGTCGCCGCCTCGTTGATGAAGAGCATTGCGGCGGACGAATATCTGCCAAGGAAGGCGATGACCCGGAAGTCATAGAGCTCTGGCTACCTGTGAGCGTGCTTCCGGTGCACTGATGCGGCAACGCCTACCAGGCTGGCTCGCCAACGGGAACAAGATCGTCTGGGATGGGGCCGAAGTTATCTTCAACGTGTTTGCGGACCATCGTTGACCACTCCGCCGGAGACATGCCGTCATAGTCGTCGATCGAGGCGAGCGGAAGGTCGTACCCCGCGAGTTCTGCGAAGCGCCGGGCGTTCTCTGCAACCTCGGTAGCATCCAGTCCCATCTCCGTGATGAAAGCTCGTTGAAGATATTCCGAGACCTCGGAAAAGAAGGCGAATGCTGAGGCATCGAAGCGCTCAACGGATGCGGGATCTTGAAGGATTGTGGCAAGCTCATCTGCAGTCAGGGCTGTGCCGTACGGCGCATTGACGGTTGAAAGAACGGTGGCGGATACGTTATGCATACAGGGATCCTCTTGGGAGATGGTTCGGGTCGGACTTTGGGCTGTCAGACGGCACCGGGCAAAGATGCTGCGAGCTCTTCATGTGGCTCCAAGCCGTCCCAGTCCTCAGGATAGTCAATCATTGCACACGTGAGATCTGTCACCTTAACAGTAGAGATGACCGTGAAATCGCGCACCAGCGGCTCACCATCTGTACCCTCAAGAACATAGCCTTCGTTACCTTCCCCGGGATACCAGTCTTCGAACTGATTGCGTTCTTCTCGGGTCATGTTTTCCCAGGTTGTTGCATTGCCCTTGAGCAGATAGACCGGGTTGCTGTTCGGAGCCATGACTGCCCGGTGAAAGCAATCGTTCAGCGAGGCAATGCCGGAGCCGACGTTGATCGTATCCGTAATCAGAACCCATTTATCACCGTCTCGGGTGACTTCATAAGCCGAAAGTCCGGGCAATACCTGCCCCACTTTGTCGTTGATATAGATGTTTGGAGCGGTCCACATGAGCGACTTCCCGCCCTCCGGCACATCGCCAAAGCGGATGAAGAACCGATCCTGATCGGTATTCTCGGCGGACATCTCTTAACCCTTCAATCGACCAGCGTCGTATTTAAAAATTGTAGGCTGAAACAACAGCCACCTGAAGTGTTTTCATGCAGCGAATGCCGAGATCCCGAATTCCGCTCTGGCGCGCGCCTCTACGTCCAGCCTTTCGATCACGACCCTACGGATCTCAGGCAGATGTTCATCGAGGTAGTCGTCGTATTCTGTTCTCACGCGTTCATCGAAGTCGGGGTTGTAATAGCGGTGCTCTGGATCGCTCGACGCACCGACATAGATCGGGCGCATTGCCCGGCGGAAATCCTCTGCATCCCCGAACTCAACAAAGCGCGTATTCCGACACTCTGGCTCCTTGTAAGAAGGAATAAAGTCCTCCAGGAGTTCATCCATGTCTCTGAAGCCGCTCGCATCGAACGCTCTGCCATCCGGCGCGATCAGATATGCATGTACGACGTGCGGCAACCATCCGCGGGTCTTCCAGTCGGTGACGAGGCCGCCTATCGGCCACGACAGGACCTCGTTCATCGCGATGGCTGCTAGATAACATCGCCCGTGACAGAGAGCTTCCTCGATCTGCTCGATGCTCTGGCTCAGTATTTCTTCCATGCGCGCCTCCTTCAGTCGAGGATGGCCCGCAATCATGCATTGAACACGGTAGCCGTCAGGCGGCCTTGTTGCAGATGAGACGTGTGATCTCGTCCGCCGGCATTGGCCGACCGATCAGATAGCCTTGGAACTGGTCGCATCCGGCGGCGCGGAGAACTTCAACCTGTTCCTCGGTTTCGATGCCTTCCGCCGTTACCGGGATCGAAAGCGCGGTTGCCAGCGAGATCGTCGCCTTTAGGACTTCTCGTCCGCTACCTTCGGTGTCTGCCGCCCACACGAGCGACCTGTCGATCTTCATTCGGTCGAAGCGGAACTGGCGAAGAGTTCCGATGCTTGCAAAGCCGCAACCGAAATCATCAAGCGAGAAACGGACACCAATCCGATGAAGCTCATCGATAGCGCGCTTGGCTTGATCCGGGTTCGACATCAGTACGCCTTCAGTAATCTCGAGCGTGAGGCGCGTCGGGTCGAAACGCTCCTCTTCGAGGATGCGGCCGACCGATGCGGCGAAGGATGGGTTGCAAAGCTGGATCGGCGAAACATTGACGGCGATCTTCAGGTCAGGCCAGACGCTCGCGCTCTGGATCGACTTGCGAAGGACGTGCTCGCCAAGCTTGTCAATGAGGCCAGCGCGCTCTGCAAGAGCAATGAAGATTTCCGGACTGACAGGGCCACGTTCGGTGATCCATCGTGCGAGAGCTTCAACGCCCGTCATCTCACCCGTCGCCGCAGATACTAGGGGCTGATAGGCGACGGTCACACCACCCTTCTGTAGGGCATTGCGAAGGTCTTCTTCCAGATCGACCAGACGCTCACGTTCAACGTCCAATTCGGCCTGATAGGCAACTGCCCGGCCCTTGCCGTCGTCTTTCGCACGATGGAGAGCAAGGTTGGCCCGGCGGAGAAGTTCAAACGGATCCGTGAGATCGTCCGATCCGGCGTAGCCGACAGATGCGCCCACTTCGATGGTGCGACCATCAAACTCAAACACGCTATCGAACACGCCGCGGATCGCCTCGGCGAACTCTGCAGGCGGGGTCGTGCCCCTCTGAATGAGAGCAAATTCATCACCGCCGACACGAGCAGCATGTAAGACTTCCATATGGCAGTTCTTGAGCGCCGCCGAGACCGCAGTAATCAGCTTGTCACCGATCTGGTGGCCCCATGTGTCGTTGATCGCCTTGAACCCGTCGAGTCCGAGAAGATGAAGGGTGTGTGGACGGCCAGCAGAAAGCTCCTGCGATACCGCTTCGAACAGGCCTGCTCGGTTGTGAAGACCACTCAAAGCATCATGCGTCGCGTCGTGTCGGGCCTGTCGCGCCAGCCTGCGCATGCGGCGGGCTTCGCGAGATCCCGCATAAATAACGGCGACCATGAATACAATTAGAAGGCAGATGGCGGCATTTACCTGCCCCCTCACCTCGGCGAAAACGCGAGTTCCGGGAGTGAGGCCAGTCCATGCAAGATGGCCTACAGTGTTGCCGAGATAGTCGTTGAGCGGCACCGATAGCTTTCCATCGCTGTGATCGTCCTCGCCGAAATGCAGCTCAAGCTCATTCAGCATGTGATGCTGTTCGATGTCGCGAAGTTCTGCCGCATCGAGGTCCTTGATGAATGCCACAACAGCATGTGGACGGTCATCGCCATCACGCGAATGCGGTTGGATCGCCTGCGACGAAACCAAGATCGCGCCGAAACGACTGTGCGCGAAGTTCACGAACGTTCTTCCGGGGTTTTGTGCCGCGGCCCTCGCCTGAGGCAGGAACTCCGGAACCTTAGTGGCATCAAACGGAGCAGGCTTGCCGTGACGGGCTGACATAACGACTTCGCCATCCGGCGAAAGGACGATCACGCCGTCATAGAGTTCATAGTTCTCGCTGACATTACCCCAGTTTTCGATCGCCCACTCGGCCAAGGTGCCGTTGTAAGCCGCATCATTCGCGTCATCCCACTGCGCATTGTCTCGTGTGATCGACGCAAGCTTCGCCTTTGCGGAACTAAGGGCGGCATGCGCGGCATCGACTGATCGTTCATTGTCGACGATGTTGGCAGAGTCACGCATCGTTATGATGACGTTCGTCGCGAGTGCTCCCAGTGCAATAGTAACTACAACAAAGAATGCTGTTGCTAAAACAGTGGATACCGAAGCCCGGCTCGCATTGAACGTCATGTACTGATACCTGCACCCGCGAATTTCATATTTTGACACCCTCCACAGAGGGTCGCAGGCGACATCATGTCCGCTTACGCGCTGCAGTACTTCGATAGCATCCAAATCCTAAGCGAGCTATTAATTTCAAAGGTGACTGAAGTCTTAATCTGAAAGGAATCGTTAGCGAATCCCGTCGTTTATTGGGATTACGCCAAGGATTCCTGACGACACTCATTAGGATTTAATGAGCCCGACTCAGATTTTGAGACGAAATCGCTGCGCTGTTTAGCGAATGCTCACATCACCGGACCCGACGGATGAACTGCTGACGTTCTTTGGAGATCCTGAGATCACCACGTCACCGGACCCAACGAGCTTCACCGTTGCCTTATCCGTCGCATAAGCTTCGATATCACCAGACCCCATAAGGCTGACGACCACCTCCTCGCTCTTGAGGCGGCGAGCATCGATATCCCCGGAACCTTGGAGGGTCAGATCAACGCGGGCAACACGTCCAGAGAGATTGATGTCACCAGATCCACTCAAAGTGACAGCGAGAAGGGACTGATCGATGTCATGCATCGAGATGTCGCCGGAACCCAGGAGAATAAGGTCGGGCAAGGGCTGTCCCTCCGGAACGATGACGGAGATCTTGATCGGCCGCGATGTCGAGTACGAGCCTTTTGCGGCAATCGTCAGCTCGTTGTTGATGATCTCACTCGTGATCAGGGGGACGATGTTCTCGTCTGCTTCGACAGTGATCCCAGCCGCATCGCCATGTCGGACAGTAACTTTACCCGAGATCTGCGACTTCAGTGATCGAAATGAACCAGATGCCCGAGATTCAGTCTTCGTGTTGCCGCTGTCACTTACACCTCCGCTACCGGACGAATCCATCGAGAAGCTGCCGACAAAGCCGCCAATGTTGAGAAAGAAATTCTGTCTGCTCATTTGAAGCACCTCCTGCTGCAAGATCGTCAGCCGAATTCACCCCAGCGTAAAGCGGTGAATCCTAAAAGGGTCGCGCCAATGCCAAAAATAATCGTTGTCAACAATTGCAATATGCGAGATGACACGCTAGTTTCCGGCAACGCAGACGAAGGAGCATATGCGATGGCGAAGGTATCGACCACAATCCAGCACGACTACATGCGGTTCATCTTGAACTTCGGTCCGGTGAAGATCACGGGCAACTTCAACCGCTACGACCACACGATCAAGATGGCTCCATTCAACGGCTCGATTGCACGTGCCGTTTCGGAAACGCTCGACTACGTCATGAAGATGCACGTCAAGACTGGGGGCATCAATCCGGGTCAGCTTTTCGAGGTTATCAAGCCCGCAGGCGAACGTGCGAAGACACCGGAAGAATTCATCGAGTTCTTCAAGAGCGACATCGAGAAAGTGCACGGTATCGTTGTTCGGCCGTTCGATGTCGAGACGAAGGAACAGTCGACCGCCCGCGTAGTGAAAGACGGCCGCGGTTGGCGATTGGAAGCAAACTTCACCAACGGTGATTTTCTCTCGCTGAAATCGAGCGGGAAGTCGATCTCGCTGTCGATGGCCCCGCCAATCACGGGCCTGATGGACGAGATCACGAGCCTGACATTCGGCTACATCAACCTCGGTGCGGGCGCACAGGAGTTGCTCGAAGCCTACCGTGAACAATCTGAGCAGTCTGCTTCGGTTGAAGAGCTGATCGATAACTGCCGAGCCTCGATCACGCCTGCTGCGGTCATGAAGCGTTAAGGAGAGCGGGCATGGCAAAGGTCTCGAAGACACTGACGAACAACAACCTTCGTTTCAGCGCGTCATTTTCAGACGGGCGCAAGGTCACAGGCAGTTGGTCTGGAAGCGGTCAGCTTTTTACGGTCGAACCCTATGACGGTGAAACCGTTCGCCGTGTTTCAGGACTATTTGCCGTCGCTCATGTGCGCGGCTACGAGAAGAACTTGTATAATCCGACGCAGTTCCTCGAAGTCGTCGTTGATACCGCCGAAAATGCGACAACTCTTGAAGCCTTCGAAGAGGCGCTGAAGTCTGATCTCGAGAAAGCGTTCGGCATCAACATGCACGCGCCGCTCGAAGTGAAGCAACGGTCAGAAACCACGGTGTCGGCAGGCAAGAAGGGCCGCGGATGGAATGTCGATGCGAAGTTCGCGAACGGGGATGATTTCACGCTGACGATCAATGGCCGCAGTGTGTCGTACGGCATGCAACCATCGATCTCTGGTTTGAAAGCTCAGATCTCGAAGCTCGCGTTCGCCGCAGTGGCGATTCATGATGCCGAAACGGCAGCGCACGTCTTCGCGGATGCCGCGCGACAGTCGGTATCGGTTGAGAACTGGATCGACAACGTTCAAGCGGCACTCGCGCCGACCCCGAAGCGGTAAGGAAAATCGAATGAGTGATACGATGTTCACAGTGAGCGGCCTCTGGCCGTTCCCGCATGAGATGCTTGCCCACGATAACGCCGTTCCGGCTTCGAAAGCGGATGCTGACACGATTTCGCATATGATGACTGAACTCGATGACGAAGATCCCCGCGCTACCGAGCGGCAGTACATTGCGCTATTGCTGAAGAACGAGCCTGATCGTTCGCCGGATGTCGGGGCCTGGGCGGCGGCGGGATGGCAAGTTCAGCAGGAGTATGTGCTTTGAAGAGCCGCCTGCACGGCGGATAACAATATCGTCATGGCTTTTCCATTTCGTCATCGCTTCAGAGCCGCCTGCGCGGCGGATAACGTTTCAAGGACATTTGGGCGCACGCTTCCGAACTTCAGAGCCGCCTGCACGGCGGATAACTGTCGTACTTGGGTTTGACCCATAAGAGATGTCTTCAGAGCCGCCTGCACGGCGGATAACGAGACTTACCAAAGCCGTCAAAACCCCCGTGTCTTCAGAGCCGCCTGCACGGCGGATAACCTTCGACTTCAACGGCGGCTTCAGTGGCTTCACTTCAGAGCCGCCTGCACGGCGGATAACGATTCCCTATGCGCATAGACCTTTCCGACGTTCTTCAGAGCCGCCTGCACGGCGGATAACGACATGCTCAAGAACCAAAACAGCCGTCTACACTTCAGAGCCGCCTGCACGGCGGATAACCCAGTCGAATGTGAGCGGCTGATGGGCTTTCCCTTCAGAGCCGCCTGCACGGCGGATAACGAACTGCTAATGTTTGCCCAAGTCTTGAGCTTCTTCAGAGCCGCCTGCACGGCGGATAACGATGCTCGACGCAGAGAACTGCGTTTTTCCGACTTCAGAGCCGCCTGCACGGCGGATAACCATGCGACGGCGGCCATGCTGCCGTCTCTCATCTTCAGAGCCGCCTGCACGGCGGATAACAGCAGATCGATCTGGAAGACTACCTCCAGAGACTTCAGAGCCGCCTGCACGGCGGATAACCTGTCCTTCAGCGAATACGCCGAGTTCTACAACTTCAGAGCCGCCTGCACGGCGGATAACTGTCGGCATATCCGACAAAAACGTAATCAAACCATACACTTCAAAGAACTGATGGCGCTGACCCATCTTTTTACATCGCTTCCAAAAAGCCCGAAAAAAAGCGATTTAGTGATGCTTGCAAAAAGATGGGTCAGAAAAACGGCCGTGTCCAGTCCTTTGCTTCCGTAAAGCCCAACGCTAGATGATAGTGGTAGTACGTCGATTCCAGATCCTTCTCTGCGAACAATGGGCGCGTTATGGTGAGCAAAGCGTCAAGCTTCCATCTAGGCACGTCATCGGCATCACTCCAAAGATTAGATGCCAATCGATCGGCCGCCTCCGTTGGGTCGTCAATCTTATTCAGCAACAGTCTGTCGGAGCGAACCTCAAGTGGTAATATACGATAGTTACAAGTCGTAAATTTATCGCTCGATATCCTAGTGTTACGGCATTTCCAGCCATCGTCCGAAGACAGCAGATATTCGAAATCGGTTCCAGTTGAGCGACGAAACTTTCGGTTTTTTGGATGATGATTGATTAGTAGTGATAGTGGATCGTTGGCGAATTCTGAAATCGATAAGCAGGCGCTATCAGCGCCGCTTATGGTAAGGAACTCACCAGTGGCTTTCCTTTCCATTTTAGCGAGTTCGCTCTTTGGGGACTCGACGGAAATCATCTCACGGGCATCAAGACGTTTCGACATCGTTTCCACGTCATACACGACCGAAGCATCATGACTGGTCAGTCTGTAGCCGCTCTTTCGACTTGGTGAGTACACCTTGTCCGGAAGCGGTGTTTCCACTCCGGGGTAGGCAAAGACTGGCACTGCTGTTTTGCCCGACCACTTATTCCGCATTTCGCGGAAGCAATGTTGAAGGACGCAAACATTCGTTGCATCGGGTGACATCTCACGATGTCGAAGGATTCGCCCAGCCATCTGAACCAGACCGCGCGCACTGCCTGGCTCAGTAATGCACCAGTCAAAGTCATGGTCGCGGCCAACCTCTTCGAGAGAGGTGGTCACCATGACGATAATTACATCTTTCGTAGTCGCGCGATTGTCCAAGGCATCTCTGACGACGGCATTTCGAAGAGCAGGATCTTTACCTTTATCGAGCTTGCGCTTGAGCAACGGATTGATCGTTTTCTCAACCTCATGTCGGATGACTGGCAGCAGTGTTCCGTTGTACGGGATTACAAAGATGTCCACGTCGTCGCCGATGCCATCGTTGAGAATAGTCGCCGCGTGCATCATGGACGGAGCAACGTTATTCCAGCGCACGACACCGATGCTAAGCCGCCGGCCTGTGATTTCGTCTAGTAGGTGATTATTCTCGTGCTCGACCCGGATCTCGGCGTTCACCCGCTCAAAATACTGAGCCGCGTTCTCGATTCCCTCCCCAGATGCCACTCTCAGTTTTCGACGTGGCATCTGGGTATTCATCTCACTGATCATGGCATCGGTGAATACACGATGGGTCTCCAGAAAATCTCCATTGTCCGGATCGATTTCGCAGATCGGAGCTGCGGTATTCGAAAGCCATCCGACAACTTTCGGAACCTGCTTGCCGATGACGTGTTCAAACACCTTCCATCCCGCACGATAGGAGTCATACATCGCACTCGCGATCTCCGGCGTTATCGTAGCAGACGAAATGAGAACGCTTCGTCCAAACGATGCGGAGAGATATACCATCCGACAAATTGCAGCGATGTCTTCATTCCCGAAACTGTCGATCTCATCGATGACCAGATCAGCGGTTGCAACTCGAAGCGTTTTCAGAACGTGACTGCCCCGCTGAGCGTCGGCAGCGGCCATCAGAATGTCGATCGTCGACACCAAGATCGGAGCAGCAAGCAGGCTGACATTCGGGTCGGACATCTCGGAACCAGCAAGACGCATCGCTTCAAACGGAAGCGGACGTGTCGGTATACCTAGATCAAGTTGAACAGTGAGATGTTCGTCAAGCTTCGAAGCTTCGGTTCCGACGGCAATAGGCGAAGCTTCTTTTGATGCCTCGAAGAGTTCGATGGACAACTTATCCCCGATGACGACAGAGACATCTTCTTCCCGGAATTTCATGTCACTACGGTACTCGCGTCCGGCCTGCAGGGTTAGAGACCGAAGCCCCGTACACATGTTCAGGCGAAGATCATGGGTCTTGCGCTCGTTCACTGCAGTCATGACGACTGGCGCCGCTCTCGTCTTTCCGGCACCAGTGCCAGCTTTCAAAATTCCAAAGAAACCTGCCTCTTCTGGAAGATCTGCCATCGCTTTTCTTACTGCTCGCCCGGCATCGGTTTGCCAACGGAACCTGCTTCCTTTTTCAGCTCGAGGGGCGGAGATAGCTTCTGGAATTTCTTCCCTCTCGATGCCGGGGAAATCATTTCTCATCGCGAACAAGACACGTCCGGCTGTATCCGTTTCATTGCGCACTCTCACAAGGTGCGATGATAGATGTTCCGCCAGCGCTCGCGTTTTGCCGTTCGTGTTGGCATAAACTCGATCAGGAGCAGGCACTGTACCCTCTTCTGGGTACCTCGTGTTTCCAATTGCCGATGCCTTGTGGTCGCCCAGGATAAGCGCTGTACGCCCATAAATCGAACAAGCCTTCAAATCTGAACCGAAGTCGGTGACCGTCGCTTCGCGATACGCTTTCGCGGCATCGGCAATCGATGCGACCCACGCCTCGTCTTTCCAAATAGGCACTAACCCCTTGGGGAGACTAAAGATCTGCTCTAGTTCTTTTGTGGTCGAAGCGCGAAGTGAAGCCCTGTCCCTTTCAGAGAACGATTTCGGTCGATTAACGAGGCGATCTACCGTCATCCGAAGCGTTAGATCCTTCTTGGGGCCGCCCCCCGGAAGCCTGTGATGCGTCAGAATCAACGCCTGCAGGATTGATCGCTTCGGTGTATCCTGAGAAAAACGAATTGATAGTGTCTCGCATGGCGCATCTTTGCCATTAACGATCGTGGAGAGAAGGCGTTTAAACCTGTCGTCGGTCGACCGAAACAGGTAGCGCTCAGGTTTCTCAAGTGCCTCGGCGTACGCAGTCTCGATGATCGTGGGAATCTTTGAAACCTCCGAAAGCGCATCAAGGCACGCCTCTTCAGAGGGGAAGGCGCTGAACATCGCTTCAACGATCGCCGCTGATACGAGTTCATGGCGCACTGCATCTGATAAAACCGCGGCCGAACGCAATTTCTTCTGGAACCATTCGGTACTCTTCCCGAGATCATGGAATAGTGCCGCGAGATTTGACGCTGCTGCGCAAAGACGTTCGAACGAGCTGCTATCCCGTTCCAGGGCATACATTCGCTCTGTTTCACGTACGGCACAGTTGCCTTGTCTATCAAACTTCTTTCGATTGCCGATGAACCACTCTACCGTCAGTCGCCGTGTCCCGACGACCCTCTGGCAACACAATGAAGTGCTTCGTGTGGCGGTCTTCGCCAAAACTTTCTTTAAGCGATCAAGGCCTTGTTGAGTGATGCGTCCCGACCAAGTTCGTCGGCCAATGCGGCTCAGGAAATCATCAAGGATCTTCTGGCTGCGATCTCGGGCTTCGTCGGAACACTCAGATGTAATGACTACCAGCATTATTCTGCCTTTGACCCTATACTGATGGCTTCCTTCATGATGTCGAAGAGGTTCGGGAGGACATCAAACGAATCGAAGGACTCGATTACGTTCTCTCGAAATTCCTGAGATCTCAATCCTTGTGCTGCGCTCTCGAACGCAACAGGAAGTACGATGGCATCTTTGATGGTATCCGCGAGATCAAAGACTAGACCGCCTGCGCGCGTGGCACCGTGGTTAACAGCAAGCCCCGGAGGGATGCCAAGCGACCAAAGAACTACGCCGGCGAGTCCGTACGCAAGATAGTTGCCTTGATCCAGAAAGCTATTGACCAAGTCTTGGTCCTTGTCCCCTGCTCTGCGCCCCTTCCATTCTAACGAAGTCGCACGTGCGGCCTCCCGGAACACCGACTTCGCGAACTCTCCTTCGTGCCCGCGGAGTTGCTCAACTGTACTGGCCTCCTGGGACCGAAGTTTGAAACCATATGTAATTAGCGAAGCGTCCGGCTTGCTGGCGAATGAAGGCCAAGTCTTTTCCATTGCATCACAGCGTGCAAATGCGAAGTATTTGGCAACCGCAAGTCTGGAGGATTCATTGGGCCAGAACTTAATCCACTTAATTAGGTTATCAGGAGGCGCGTATTCGCTAAGTGAACCAAGAAATATTGGCGTTCCACCATTGCCTGTGAACGCGATTAGCACCTTTTCGCCGGCGAGCTTTCTTGCCGCTGCTTGAGTAATCGAGCTTCCTGACCCAAGCAAGATAACAGATGTGTTTGCCGATGGAATATTCCACTCCCGGGTAATTGCGCCTGATGCCACCGCGTAAATAAGTCTGTCACCGTCCAAGTGCACTCGGCAGTACTCAAGATAAAGGAAGGTGGATCTTCTTGACTGAAGGATTCGATTTGCCGGCTCATTGACTCTCAAAAGGATTCACTCCTATATATATCCAGGCAGAGGGGTTGAATTCTTGATCACGCCTCCTCCACGGAGAACATATATGACAACTCATATCGAAAGCGAATCGAATCCTTACGGGATGGATATTTTACAAGGATTCGCAGCAACGCGACCCGAGCCGAAAGGCTACGCAAAATTTCTAAAGATCTATAAGAGCGTGACGAACGCCCCGTTTAAGTTCGATGCCTCGAACATCGCGGACTCACTTCGCATTTTGATGCTTGCACAGTTCGAAACTTACGCCGCGAGCATTACTGAGAAAGTCGAAGCCGAAATGTGGGAGCGTTCGGAAGATCGCGGATACTTCCGAACATTGATCGACGGCGAGCAAGCGAACCTTCTGATCGTTGCCGAAAAACATGTCGGGACGCACACTGCGAAAATTCCAAACCCAAGCGTAAGCGGCCCGGGTGGATTATTCGCAAACCCTGAAGTCTTCAGCGCAGCATCGAAAGGCACCTTCGTCTCAAGCGCCACCTTTGCATCAAGGCAGAGTATCGGTGCGGCCGGCAACGCGGCCCAAGGCAAAGCCCAACGTTTCCTGGCTTCGAAAGTTAGAATTGGCGACCAGATTGTCGATGTGTCGGTGGACATCGCATCTAAGGGAGTAATCTTCGATGCGATGCTCGCTCTCGGCTTCACTCGGGAGTTCATGGATGAGCTGTCGAACATCCTGGCTGGTCGTCTGGACGGTACTATTGGCGATACCACTCCTGGTCAGTTCGCAAAGGGCCTGATCTGGCCGACGGATGAAGGCGACGTGGTCATTACTCCAGTTCACTCCTACGCGATGCATGTTGAACTGGCAGCGCGCATCAAGGAACGAGTATCCGAAGGTCGAAGGATCAACTGGACCCATATCGTCGTGGGCGGCACAAAGCCTCAAAACGCGGGTCTAGTGAACAGTGACATGGGGGGATGGCATCGATTACTGAAGTCATACCCGCCGAAGGTAGGAAGCCGCTCTCTTCGCTCTGCAGTGCGGATCTCAAAAACGGGCGACATCTCGCTCAACGAACTTTCTCCGTCGAGTCCTCTCGTCAAGGAATTCGAGAAGATCGTAAAGGCGACATACGAGAACAATGACGCAACTCGTACTCGCCTGAATGAGGTCATCTGTTCCATGATCCGGATTGCGATCATTCCTCTTGTGGAAGCCAGCCACCTAGGTTCGGCCCTAAGGGGTAACGAGTTCCGTAAGCTTTCCCCTGTCGTCAAGGATCTCCTGCTCAAGGGCTTCAACCGCATGGACGATCAGAAGGAGGCGGTACGCATCGTAGTCGATGCCGTGACCCCGCGCCTTTCAATTTCAAAACTCGATGACGGGATGCGTCGTCTATTCAACATTGCTGCCGAGGAAATTCTCTACAGCAACTTCAAGGGAGCCTAAGCTATGGATGCTTATACCCGTTATCTCGTCATCGGCCCTGTTTCTGTCAGTGATCTCGCAGGAAACCACCCTGACATCATCGCCGGATATCCAATGCCTACTGCGGTAGCTGGTCTTGGTTACAAACTGGGACTGGATATTCGTCGCCACGTTGGCCCGTACTTCAAGGTCGCCGGGACCGCAGTTGTCGTGCACGATCATTCAGAGCAAGAGGGGCACCCGAAGAACCCGGTTACGTCGAAAGCCGACGCTGCCCCGATCATTGACGAACTTCGTGCTCGCGCCGACCTGAGCTTTGTCCTCGCTCTCGATGTAGAGGACGACGATGACTTCAGTGAGTCGTATCTCGAGGACGCTGCCGAGTTGCTGAGCCGAAAGATCCCCGAATTGCTGTTCGGTGGCGGCAAGGTATTTCCTGCGTTCGACGGCACAACGCTCGTCAAGGCCGCGGATATCGACCAGCTCCCGGACGCTCTGCGAAAGCTCCCTGCTGGCAACGTCCTCGTAGATCGCCACGATCTTCTGGAAGATGTGGTTTCCTCTGGTCGCGATACGCTCGACGCACTCCTCGACATCGTTGAGTTCACAAACGTTGCCGAGGAAGGCGCAACGGAGAAGGAATGGAGCCGTCGCCAGTCCGGCTGGGTGGTTCCGATTTGTGTTGGCTTCCAGGCCATCGAAACCCCTAAGATCCGCCCTCGCTCAAGGATCAATGATGGTGTCACACCGCACGTCTATGGCGAGACCATCTACTCAGTAGGGGAATATCGATCCCTTCGAACACTGCTTGCGGTCCAGAGCAGAAACGCCCTCGACGGCGCGTTCTGGAAACACTGCGCAGACAAGAATTCAGGAACGTACTTCGTTTCTGCAATGCAATCTAACTAAAATAGGAGGCTCATATGGCCAAGACTAAGACAGCAATTCCTTCCTTCCTGAATTTCAACCGTTCCATCTCTCCGTCGGAAGGCCGTCTGTTCGGCACTTCGGACAAGGGTGAAGCCCCGGTAGAGATCATCCGTCGCGGCATCCGTGGTGCGATCTCGTCGTATTCGAACGTCTACAAGGGCGAAAATGCAGACTCCGCGCAGAACATCGCGAAGCAGCTCGATCCGAAGAATGCAAACCTCCAGGAAATCGAGGTCGCGTTCCTTCCTGCAGACGCAACTCGTCTGTCGCTTCGCTTTTCGCTGGTATTCCAAGCCAACTCGGTTGCTCCAAGCGGCTGCAACGACATCGAATTCTATGGCAAGCTGACGAAGCTGGTTTCGCTGTACAAGGCGGCTGGCGGCTATAATGAACTTGCTGGTCGCTACCTCTGGAACGTGATCAACGGCCGCACCCTGTGGCGTAACCGTTTCGCCACCGAAAAGAAGGTGGTCCTGACGCTCGGCGATGGCACTACCGTTACCTTTAACACCGACAACATGCGCCTCGATACGTTCGACCGCAGCGCAATGCCGGAAGGATTCGAAGCAATTGCATCGAAAATCGCCGACGCTCTTTCTGGTGAGTCCCCCGACGCGCTGTTCCTGACAGTCGATGTCTCTGGCTACCTTCCGACTGGTGCCGAAGTCTATCCTTCGCAAGAGTTCATTTCGGAAGGCAATAAGAGCAAGGACAAGGATGTCGGGAAGGTTCTCTCTTCGATCACGATCCAGCATGAAGGCCGCACGGTTCGCCAGGCGACCATGCACTCTCAGAAGATCGGCAACGCAATCCGCGTGATTGATGAATGGCATGGGGAGACAGACGATTACGGTGCAACTCCGATTGAAGCTTTCGGCTACATTCAGAGCCGCAACAATGCTCTCCGCCTTCCTGGCAGCAAGGCTTCTGACTTCTATGGCCTTCTGAAGGGCATCGATGGTTTCATTGAGGAACTCGAGAAAGCCCCTTCAACCATCTCTGGTGACGTTCACTACATGATCGCAATGCTTATCCGCGGCGGCGTGTTCTCTGGTGAGAAGAAGTAAGGATTGAACCCTATGGATAAGCCGACACACTATGTCGAGATCCGCGTCCTCCCGCTCGATGGCGAAATGCTGTCGGGCGGGGATGTTGCCCTCGTCACCGCAAAAATCATGGCTGCGGTTCACCTCCATATCGTTGATGGCCATGACATCGCCGTTTCGTTCCCGAAGTATCAGACAAAGACCGTCAAGGATGACAATGGTCGTGTGATGGAAACTGTCGGCACGGGCAATCTTATCCGTGTCTTTGGCGATGCCAACGCACTAATGGCGTTCGTGGTTCGTCCAGATGTCGCGCACCTTATCGGTGCCGCTGCATGCTCTGTTGGCAAGGCTCCGATCAAGTCTGTTCCCGAGACTTCTGAGTGGGAAGTGTTTAGTCGCTTCCGTGGTGCCGAACGCGATACGGCAGCGTATATCGAGCGATCTGGTCGCCGTCTGGCATCAAGGATCGAGGCGGGCCGCTCGAAAATGGGAATGAGCGATCTCGCAGTACGAGCTGAAAAGCTTTCTCAGGATCTCGGCAGAAAGTTGCCGCCATACGTCAACATGGAAAGCTCATCTACAGGCAAGCGGTTCCGTCTATTTGTTGATCGCAAATCGGTCTCGGAATTCGTTTCGAAGAAACCTTCGACCTACGGCTTGGGAGTTACCGTGCCGAGGTTTTAACCGCGGCGACGTGGCTCTAAAGGATATGTCTCCAGGCAGACCCTGATCATTGAACCGCTGGATAAGCGGCATTGTCCTGACCCATCTTTTTACATGGCTTCTGAAAACCCTGAATAACGGCGCTTTCTGTAAGGCATGTAAAAAGATGGTGTTTCGGCACAAGTTCTTTGATATCGTTGATTTAGAATAATAATTCGGTTCCGACCGAGAGTTTGCCGCCGCATAGGCGGCTCTGAAGTGGATGGTATACCACGCTGCTGGCTTCATGCCGTTTGCCGCCGCATAGGCGGCTCTGAAGCGAATGAATTCCTGCCGCTGCGCAACCGGAATGTTTGCCGCCGCATAGGCGGCTCTGAAGTCAGAACAGCGAATGGAATCCGCCGTTTGGTGGTTTGCCGCCGCATAGGCGGCTCTGAAGTGGCCAAGCGCGGGATCAATTTCGTTTCGTTGGTTTGCCGCCGCATAGGCGGCTCTGAAGTGGCCAAGCGCGGGATCAATTTCGTTTCGTTGGTTTGCCGCCGCATAGGCGGCTCTGAAGTTGCCTTTCCGTTTATTTCGGCGATGTCGACCGTTTGCCGCCGCATAGGCGGCTCTGAAGTTGTCGAACTCGTGAAGTCCGACATTCTCAGAGTTTGCCGCCGCATAGGCGGCTCTGAAGTGTTATTCCCTCGTCGCCCATTTGCCGATTCAGTTTGCCGCCGCATAGGCGGCTCTGAAGTCGCCGAAGCGGGACTGAAAGACTGGCGGCGAGTTTGCCGCCGCATAGGCGGCTCTGAAGGAGTGGTGTAACTTTGACCTTAGCCATATCTGGTTTGCCGCCGCATAGGCGGCTCTGAAGCGACACGGCGATTTCATATGTCGTTGGTGCGGGTTTGCCGCCGCATAGGCGGCTCTGAAGAACAAGGTCGGAAGCCGTCGTTCCAGTTTCGTGTTTGCCGCCGCATAGGCGGCTCTGAAGCGATAAGGAGCGGCGGCCTTGTGAAGAGTGTCGTTTGCCGCCGCATAGGCGGCTCTGAAGTACACGAAGTCTGTGACTACACAGGCTGCTCAGTTTGCCGCCGCATAGGCGGCTCTGAAGCGACAGAAGAGGGCGTTCGCGAGATCGTTGTTGTTTGCCGCCGCATAGGCGGCTCTGAAGTTTCGCGGCTTGGTGCTGCAGCGGCCGCAACTGTTTGCCGCCGCATAGGCGGCTCTGAAGTCGAGATTGCCGTCTCGGCGGGGTTTTCGCTTGTTTGCCGCCGCATAGGCGGCTCTGAAGACGACGTGCCGATCCAGGCCGCGACCTGACGCGTTTGCCGCCGCATAGGCGGCTCTGAAGTTGCGGAGCAGACTGCGGTGCGCCAGGTCTCAGTTTGCCGCCGCATAGGCGGCTCTGAAGCGTCGCAGTACAGAAGCTTGTCTGCTGACTTGGTTTGCCGCCGCATAGGCGGCTCTGAAGTGCTGAAGTCGCTGGCGTTCCCGGAGAACCAGGTTTGCCGCCGCATAGGCGGCTCTGAAGGGCAATGGAATGTTCGGGGACAGTCCCCGGAAGTTTGCCGCCGCATAGGCGGCTCTGAAGGGCAATGGAATGTTCGGGGACAGTCCCCGGAAGTTTGCCGCCGCATAGGCGGCTCTGAAGTCTGAAATCGCGTCAGACGACAGGACACCGGAGTTTGCCGCCGCATAGGCGGCTCTGAAGAGAACATCAACCTCGCCCAAGGATTCAAGATCGTTTGCCGCCGCATAGGCGGCTCTGAAGTACGCTGTGCTAGCCGCTCCTGTCGGCTACGCGTTTGCCGCCGCATATTCGTCTGCACTTCATGCAGGTGCATCGCGCATTGATCGATCGAGGAGGCACATCCCTCCTCGCCACTGGCAAGCTTGTCCAAGATGTTGCGCAGGGTCAGCATGACCCCCTCAAGCTTCAGGACGGATCCGTCGTTGATTTTGATGAAGGACTGCATCAGCGGGAGAACGACAGGCGAAAACTCAACGATGACCCTGTAGCCGGACTTGTTCACCTCAAACCAGCCGCAGTCTTCGAGCTGGCTCACAGCCCGTCGAGCATATACGTTGAGACTGGCCTTACTCTCGCTACTCTCAGCACTTTCCAAGGAATCGTCAGGGCAACGAAGCTCAGGCTTGACTTGCAGGAGCTCAACGATCGTGCCGACGACCTCTTCGCGTGTCGGAGGCTCGGCGTTCGATGAATAATATTTCGCGTAGATGAGCAACAGCGCCTGCTCGTACATCCGACGGCTGGGGCCAGCAAGCGGTACAAAGATTCGATCAGGTAGGTGCTTGAATAGGGTCACTGCTCGCTCGCGATTTCTTATGGGAAGATGCTCTGGCGATAATTGAATCCTGTCAACGCATTTTGCCGTAAGAAACCGACATTTCCTATTGTCAACATTTGTGGCATCGAGTATGAAGTCCCCACGACATATTAGGAGCTTCTTCATGGGCAGAGAACTGAAACGCGTCGCACTGGATTTCAAATGGCCGCTGCACAAAGTGTGGAAAGGCTTCGTCAATCCCCACTACGGCGATTGCTACACATGTGAAGCCTGTAACGGCACCGGACTATCTGCTTGGGCACGCGACTTCGACAATGACTGGTGGGGGCGCGGTTCGTTCCGTCCGGAAGACATTGGCCTGAACTCGCTAGAACCATCGCATCCTGAAATTATGCGCCAGGTACGGCGGCATATTGAGCAATCTCCAGAATACTATGGCACTGGAGATGCCGCGGTCGAGCGCGAAGCAAAGCGGCTGGCATCACATTACAACAGGTACCGACAGAACTTCCTGACACAGGCCGAGATCGACATCGTACGGGAAGCCGCTGGCTTCAGCATCGCTTTCTTCAAGGTTCTGAATGAAGACGGCTCTGTGAGCGACCGCACGGAACCGCTCGATCCTGACTTTGTCACGTCCACGCTCATCTCGAGCATCGGGATCGACATCAACTACACGCCTATCCTTCGAGCTATGGAGAAGGAAAAGGGGTCGTATCTCTGCAGTGCGTGCGATGGCACAACTACGTGGTGGAGTTCGGAAGCTGAGAAGGCTGCAGCCGAGAACTGGGAGCCGACGGAACCGCCTGCAGGCGAAGGCTGGCAGCTCTGGGAGACCGTTTCCGAGGGAAGCCCCATCTCCCCCGTGTTCGCCACCGCAGAGGAGCTTGCGCGCTGGCTGACGGCGCAGGACGACAACGGACTGGACGGCAGCACTACCTACGATCAATGGATGGCATTCCTGCAGGGGCCGGGTTGGGCACCCAGCATGGTGATCTCCGGCGGACGGGTCATGTCCGGCGTGCAGGCGGTTACAGCGGCCTAGCCGTATCTGGCAACGTTAGCGGCCGTGATGAACTAAAAAGGCCAGCACCGTTAGATGCTGGCCTTACTTTTTTGACCGCAGTGTCGCGGTCAGACGTTCTTGTGGAAGAAGCGGAAGTAGGCGGTAACCTGAGCAACAGATGCGGTGTTGCCGCTGAACTGAATTCCGATGCGGCCATTGCGACACCAGCGGACAACACCCTCGATAACGCCGATCTCGCGAGCCTTCACCGTAATATTGGCACCGACAGGCGGAATGAGTATTCGCTCAGTCACTACCTGCATGCCCGTAGTCGAAAGGTCATGGATCCTTCCGGGAACGCTGCGGTTCTGGAATTCAATGCTGATGCCGACGTTGGAACGTGAGCGTGGCGCACGCCGCGCATCGGATCTTGAAACAGGACTGTTGCTCGATTCCCTGTGGGCGATTGTCATGTATAGGCTCCGGTCATGAATCCTTGATTTCTATCAATAGCTTTTCACGTCTTACCGAATCGTCAATAGCGAATCACGGATTCGATGCGACAAAATGTTCCAATGTTGTTGGTGGCATGAAACGCTGGAAGGATCGAGTCCTACATCAAGGAGAGATCGATGTCGATATCCATGTACATGGAAGGCAGGTGTCACGCTATGGCGGTCGCGCTGCATAGAAGGTTTGGGGCCTCGTTCCTTCTGCTCTGCGAGAACGCTGGGGACTACCACGATCCAAGAACTGAGCAGGATGTCGCCACCGTTCATCACGTCTACGCGGACTTTCAGAACGGAAACCTAGTCGATATCCGCGGCATCCATGATCGCGACGACATTCGGAACCAGTGGGAAGCGATGAACGATGAGGGTGACGGGGAGACCTACCACATCGTTGAACTCGAGACCGAGGAAGAACTTGCGGCTTATGTCGGCAACGGGTGGGAGCTTCCGCTGGAGCCGTATGATGATGAGGATATTGACCGCGCTCTGAGGGACTTTACCGCCCAGCATCCAGACTTTGATCCCGCGCTACCGACGCGACAGAGGTAGAAGCACAGGATTTAAGCGAAGTGCCGCGGCTTTGTGCATTGCAACAGATCCGCCGATGAATGAATGTATAGCCAAGTCATTGAAAATGGCGAAAGAAGCCGAAGAGCGTCTAACTCTTCGGCTTCCCTTTGTTGTGTGTTTGTGGAATTCTCGGGCCGCTTGTAGGTTCGGGGGAGACGGAGCCCTGATGATGTACCTCAACGAAACGGACAAGGTGAACAACCTCACCAAGCTCGCCCGGCACCGCATTGCGGCTAGAGCGATTGCGCGAAATCCGGAACTCGTTGATCGCGCCTATGAGGCTATCGAGGTCATCGAGGAGAAATGGGGTCACGTGGCCGCGCATGACGAATGGCGCGAGCTTCTCCGTGGAGACATCGCCGAGATCAGGCGCAAGCTCACTGCTCGCACTGAGGAGATGGATCGGCTGCGCATTGACTCTCCGTTCTACATGCTCTCGCAGCACGGTCTCGATTTCACCAATGAGGAACAGCGCCGCCGGATCTGGCGGATCGCCAAGCGCGTTGCCGCTATCTCCTCCCGGGATGAAGCCTGGACGCGGGAAGAGCAGTCGCAGCCAGTAGCAATGGGTTTTGGTCGCTAACACAGCACGTACAGCTCTTAGACCTCGATCACGAGCTCCTCATCGAAGGCGACGTTGCTGAACATCGCGCCCGCAGGGTTGCAAACGATGCGCGTCCGGTTCTTGCCTCTCGTGATGTCGACACTGTTGTGCAAATGACCGTGTACCCAAAGGGCGATGCTACTCTGATCGAGGATTGCAGACAGATCTGATGCGGCGTTCCCGGCGGCCCATGTCCCGCGAGCGATACGCGGCAGGCAATCTGGATGCGGAGCGTGGTGTGTGACGGCGACGAGAGGCAGGGATGGGTCTGCAGTCGCGAGACACTGCTCTAGGCGCTCCCTGCCCTCCTGATGAAGCCGTACGGCATCGCCGACGGTGATGGGGTGACTGCCACCGTCGTGCCGGACATGGAACCGCTCTCCGGTCTCCGCATATGGGTCTGCGGCAGCGGAGCATAGCGAATAGTCGCCCCACAAGGTCGTGCCAACGAAAGCGCATCCGCAGACGGTTGCAAGCTCGTCGTCAAGCAGAGTGATGCCATATTCAGGAGCCAGTCGCTTAGCCGCTTCGAGATTGTCTTCGAGTATCCCGTTCCAGTGCTCGTGATTTCCGAGGACGGCCACAATCGGCATATCTCCTGCGATGCGGCGCAGAACGCGGAAAGCCCGGCCGCAGTCACCCTGCACGATGTCTCCGGCGGCGACGAGAACATCGAAGACAGGCGGTCTCGGGCGGAAGGACTCAGGGTAGGGTACGGTTTCGAGATGGAGATCCGACATCACCCATAGCTTCGTCATGCGGTTCCTCCCGGTTACGTCGTGAAGATCATCATAGGCTGACACTAAGCTTGTCGGAAAGCATTCGCCCCTCCCATGTTTGATGTCTGCCGGATTTGGCCCTTGTCAAACAAAGCTATTTCAATCCTCATAGATTGAGACATCCCCGTTGGAGATCTGTAGTGGCATCGTTCATGGTCGGAGAAGAGCAGCCGGACATGACCATCCCATCGACCCGTCACATGCCCCGACGGACCTGACGTGATAGGTCATGTCAATCGGCCGACGGCAATTTCGCGAAAGGACCATATGCAACCCGCTAACAACTGTGACCACACGGAGACTCGCGCGGTCTATCGTGAAACCTACAACGATTGGACAGGCGAGACCGAGGGTAATTGGGAAACCGAAAAGATCTCTCTCGTGTCCGATATCGATCTTCATCGCTTCCAGTGCACGCGTTGCAAGATGATCGGCTACTACTCGTCTGCGGCGCGCTCATACTTCGAGGACGGCAAACGCACGCCAGGCATTGAAGGCCTCGAGTGATCGGCCGGATGGTCGCTTGCGACCGCCAACCATACTCTTTGTCCAGAGAGACAGAGGGTGGTGGCGATGCAGCAAGCACGACGAATACCAATCCGAACCCCTAAGGATCTTGGCCCGGTAGCGGACAAGCTCTCGACCATGTTCGACACCGACATACTTGTCGTTGTCGGCAGTCAGGCCCTCCTGGTAGGGTGGCCCAATTCCCCTGATGAAATACGAAGATCCGCGGAGATCGATGCCTATCCAGCCAATTGGGAGATGTGGCAGGCGGCCATGGATCGCGTGGCGCCGCCGGGAACGCCTCCGGCAGAAGTTTCTGAAGAGATAAATGCCCTCGCCGGCGATGGATCGACCTTTCAGGATCAGTGGGGCTTCTACATCGACGGCGTGAACGGACAGACATCTCCGTTGCCGACTGGCTGGCAGGAACGCGCGGTCTTCAAGGAAATCAAAAACAGGCACGGTGCCTTTGTCACGATTGTCGCCCCCTGCCCTGATGATATCATCGTTTCAAAGGCGATGAGGCTGGCCGACAAGGATATCAGCTTCATCGAGCTCTATCACAAGTTCAGGCCCCTTGATCCCGATCTGATGGCGCAACGCATTGCCGCGGTGCCGAATATCCATCCTGAGATATGTGCGAGGGCGGAGAAGTTCTTCCGGGCGTTGCCGCCAAGCGATGCGAAAAAGCAGCCCGATCCGTGGAAGAACGTCCAGAGGTTCATTCCTGAATATCCACGCGACACCCACTGCGCGTTCTACCATCCGGCGGACAACACGGTCATCATCCGCAAGTGGGATCCGGATTTGAAGCTATACGCCAAAGTCGACAACCCGCTCGGCCCGGCTGTTTGCGGCAAAGCCATCCAGAAGCATTTCATGGAAGGTCGTCAGATGGAGCCGGACGCATGGCAGGAACATCCGGTCGTGCAGAAAGCAAGGTCAGGGGAAGCGGTTGGAGAACCGCCCCCTTGGAAGCAGGCAATGTAGCCAATCAGAACGAGAAGGAGACTGGCATGATACGGGTATCGCTGGGGAAACCACCAACCGCGTTGCCTTCAAGGTCGTAGTAGTCGAGGGACTCGGTCTTCAGGTAAACCTTGCGATCAGTCTGGTCGCAGATAACGAACAGCCCGTGATCGAAATCGTCCAGAGGACGCTCGTCCATGGTCCTGTAGCCTTTGAGTGCCGGAAGGCCCGCCTTCATAGCTTCGACGGTTTCAGGAACAGACGCACCAGCCACAGCACCATCTACAAGGGCGACAGCTTCATCAAGAAGGACGACGCGGTTCGGCAATGCCCGAACAGCTTCGTCCTGGGCCCTGATTGCGACAACGGAAGCATAAGCTTTCTTTGCCGCTGCCGAAGCCTCGGCCTGCGTCTTCGTAAGAGCTTCAGGATCGAAGCTTTCATCGAACCGCGGCATCCATGCTCGCCAAGGGAAGCGATCAGTATAGGAGAAGCCATCCGGACGTTCTTCGATAAAGCGGAACTCAATTCGATCTGGACGGGCATCGTAGCAATCATAGACGACTTCACGAACCGCTTCTTCATTGGGAGCATAGATCGCCGCGCAGATCGTCTTGGATCCGTCACCATAGCCTGAAGTCCACCAAGGCCAATGAAGTTCCCAACCCGAGAATTCATCCTTGCTGATCCAGCTCAACCAATAAATGCGCAAATCCATCTCCATCCTGCCTTCCGGCTACAACAAATCCGCTCGCCATGCGGTCTAAAGAGACGAGCATCGTCCAGTAAACCGCAGGAAAATTTGAAGAAGTAGCCGGGCGAAACCCTTTGATCTTCATCTAGTCCCACATAGCGAGGCTTGTCAACTTTACTTGCCGAATCCTTGGGCGGATTGCTTACGGGAGATCATTCGAGCGGGACTGGTTCTAAAACGCATCAACCCGGACGTTGAGAAAATGCCCGGGTTGATGCTGAAACAGTGCGGCCTAGTGCGATCAGCGGCTGACACTCGGAGTGTGGACGATACGAGCCCCGATCTTCTCGACCAGTTGATCATGCCAAGCTCTGGCTTGATTATCTGAGTACGGGGCATAGCCACCGGATCCCCAGCTTGACCACGGCACCCTCTCAACACCCATTCCGTGACGCAGTCGCTCGGCTGCGATATGCAGTTCGCTGGCATCAGGGGACGAATAGCGATCACCTGGTTCGTCGTACTCTGGATCATAGGACGCGGACGAATTCGCATGCTTTTCCAAAAACCGCATGATCTCGTCGGCGAGTTCGATATCTTCGGGGCGGGACACGGCGATCTCCTTCTATTATCGCCTAGTCTTACAAAAGGTTTCTAAAAGACACAAGGTTTCATAACTTGCCCGCAGGAAGATCAGTTGCTAACGAGAATTTGCGGAGATACGCTTTCGAACGAGATGCTACAGGATTTCTGATGTCCACAAAAATTGAAGATATACAGGTCCTGAGGGCCTTTGCCATTATATTCGTATTCGCTCAGCATATCAGAGAAACTATCCCGTCCAAGGTCATTGATTACATCCCCGGTGATTTCGCACTTTGGGTTGGTGTCGAGCTCTTCCTCGTGATTTCAGGATTCGTAATAACGCGCGGGATGATTGCGCGCGGCGATTTCCGAAAATGGACATTGCAAGGATTCAATTTATTCTGGAAACGTCGGTTCTCGAGGCTGCTTCCGGCTTCCATTCTCTGGATCGTCATCGGCCTTGGCGTTTCATTTGTAATCGGCCTTAATAGCAATGATATCTGGGGCAACGTCAAAGGGTCTTTGATGGCCTTGACCGCCACCTACAACCTCTTTGATGGCTACTGCACTATCTATTTGGCCTACGGATCCGTATGCCCAAGCAACAGCATTACGAGGATATATTGGAGCCTGTCACTGGAGGAGCAGTTCTATCTACTGCTGTCTCTTTCGCTGCTCCTCGGTCATCCACGAAAGATTCTACTCGCAGGACTTAGCGTCGCGATCAGTGTGATGGCACTTAGATGGTACTTCCCCGAGAATTATCATATCGCTGTAATTCACAGGATTACCGACCGCTCATATGGGCTATTCTTCGGAGTCGCGTTAGCGCTCTTGCATAATGTTTACGCGCCCATCGTAGCTAGGATACCCCTTCCTTTACGAGCCGCCTCCATTCTATTTGGCAGCTTTGTGATCCTATATCTCCCGAATGCTTCAGTTGTAGGAAAACCCTTTCTAGCAGCGTTGGTGTCCACGATTGTGGTCGCCCTGTCCATCGCGGACGGGGCCGTGAGTAAGGGGGCTGTTGGGCGCTCCCTGATGTGGCTAGGTGAACGATCCTACTCGCTCTATCTGTGTCATTTCTCATTCCTGTATTTGATTGGGTTTATGGTCACCCTTTACACTGGTGTGGCGGCTACGGAGAATGTGTCATTGTTGCTTTCGATCATAGCGATAGGCTCAAGCTTCGTCGTGTCCGTCATCGCCGCCCACTACTCATATGAACTGATCGAAAAGCGATTTCTTATAGGCGGGCAGATCGTCCGTTGATCAGCGACACCAGCTTGCGGGGACCAGAGACATCGCTCCTTTCCTCGTTTCCTCGCGAGCCAAACCCCAGCCGAAATTTCGGCGCGAGAGGGTTGCACCCATCGAATAACAGCTATTCGCGCTAGCGCGACATCGAGGCTCTAAACGGCATCGAATCCTTACGTTGGTGTGGAATCCGTCCATCTAGGCGCCTATTCGTCCACAATTTCACTTGCCAGAACAACGCTTGCAGCGGCAACTATCGACTACGTTAGTAAGGATTGAATCCTGGAATTATGAATTCGTTAATTTTTGAAGCCTAGCGATGAATTAACGACAAGGAATATATCACATGCTTCAAGTACTCACGTGCATCGCCGTTGAGCACGATCTCCGTCTGGTTCTTCTGGCCGCCGCCATCTGCGTTCTTTCGTGCTTTGCCGCCGTGACGCTGCTTCGTCGCGCATCCTCTTCAAAGGGAAAGGCGCAGGCTATCTGGATCCTGACCTGTGGGGCCGCTGGTGGCTTTGGCATCTGGGCAACGCATTTCATTGCCATGCTGGCTTATTCTCCGGGTGAAGGCTTCTTTTATGAGCCTATCCGGACTTTCGTGTCCCTTGGCATTGCAATCATTGCTATCTCCGCATCTGCCGCATCCGCGGTGAAGATGCCCGGTCGGCAGGGGGAAATAGCAGGCGGACTGCTGTTCGGCCTTGGCGTTACGTGCATGCATTTCATCGGCATGTCTGCCGTCGAATTCAGCGGCACCATTGAATGGGATCGCACGCTCGCGATCAGCGCTGTCGTTCTTGCAATCGTTGCCGCAATCCCTGCCTTCAACGTTGCGATGTCTGGCGGCAAGCGTGGGCGGATTATCATCGCGGCCGCCATCTTGGTCGTGAGCATCGTCGCCATGCACTTCACGGCTATGAGTGCGGTAAATGTCATTCCTGGCCCGTCGGCTGACCGCTGGGGTAATGCGATCCCGTCTTACGTAATGATTATCGTCATCGTGAGCGTATCGCTCTCGCTCCTGCTTTGCGGCATTACCGCATCGATGTTCGCGGTGCGTGCCGAGGCCGCTGTTGCGGCCGAACAGATGAACTTCAAGCTTCTCGTTCAGGGCGTGAAGGACTACGCGATCTGCATGCTTGATCAGAACGGCCGCATCATGAACTGGAATGCGGGCGCTGAACGCATGATGGGCTACGAGCACGAGGAAGCTGTTGGTCAGGATCTATCTCTGTTCTACACACCGAATGATCGACTTGCTGGCCTGCCTGAAGTCGATCTCGAGACTGCAGCCCGCGAAGGCAAGTTCGAAGATGAAGGCGTTCGTATCCGCAAGGATGGAAGCACGTTCTCGGCAAACGTCCTGATCGAAACGATCATGGATGAAGAAGGCCGCCGGGTCGGCTACGCCCAGATCATCAAGGACATCTCGGAGCGGATCGAATCCGAGCAGAAGATCTCGTTCCTCGTTCACCACGACAACCTCACCGGGCTTCCCAACCGAGGCCAGTATGAAAGCGTGCTTGATCACGCCATTACGACGGCAGACAAGACTGGGGCACGGGTTGCCGCAATCTGCATCGACCTCGACCGCTTCAAGGAAGTCAACGATAGCTATGGCCATGCGACGGGCGACGTTCTCCTGAAGGAGCTTGCCAAGAGCATGCAGGACATCTGCACGAACGGTGAGTTCATCGCGCGCTTCGGCGGTGACGAGTTCGCGGCGATCAAGTCCTTCACCGACGACGCTGAACTGGAAGATTTCGCGAACCGCCTTCTCGACACGCTGACGGGTCGTCGTGACCTGCAGGGGCTTGAAGTCTATACGGGTGCCAGCATCGGTATCGCGATCTATCCTACGGATGCGACGGATCGTGCGAAGCTTCTGAGCGATGCCGACATGGCGATGTATCGTTCCAAGGACAGCATCGAGCAGAAGATCTCCTTCTACGAAGCCGATATGGACGAAGCCGCTCGTAGCCGTCGCGCTCTCGTGCGTGACATCTGGAAGGCTATCGAAGATCGAGAGTTCTACCTCGCTTATCAGGAGCAGCGCGATGCCCGTACGGAAGAACTCTCCGGATACGAGGTTCTGATCCGTTGGGAGCATAAGGAACGTGGCAACGTTCCGCCGGACGTATTCATTCCGATTTCGGAAGAGTGCGGCGCGATCCTCGCCATCGGCGACTGGGTACTGCACAAAGCCTGCGAAGATGCCGCGGCATGGGGCAACAAGTACAAGATCGCGGTGAACCTCTCGCCGCTACAGCTCAACAACCTCGCCTTCGCTGACCGCGTGAAGACGATCATCGAGACGACTGGTGTTGATCCGGCGATGCTTGAGCTGGAAGTGACGGAGAGCGCCATCATCGGCGACAAGGAACGCGCGCTGACTATCCTGACGAAGATCAAGGAGCTCGGTGTGACCATCGCTATCGATGACTTCGGCACCGGGTACTCGTCGCTTGAGACACTTCGCTCGTTCCCGTTCGACAAGATCAAGCTTGACCGCAGCTTCACCAACGGCTTGTCGACGAGCAACAAGTCGAAGGCTTTCGTCCGCGCCATCGTTGCGCTTGGCAAGAGTCTTGATGTTGCCGTCCTCGCCGAAGGCGTGGAGACGAAGGAGCAGATGGACGTGCTGGTTGAGGAGGGATGCGACCAGGTGCAGGGCTTCTACTTCGGTCGCCCGGGCCGTCTGGATCGTACTCCAAGTGCTGAAGAGACACCCCAAGCCGCTTAGGCTGGGGTTCGTGGACGAGGCTTGCCAATTCCCCCATGAGCAAGCCTCGTCCAGCTCATTTCCTGCGCAATATGCCGCTTATAGGCTGTCCCAGAGGGATTTTAAGGTGCCCGACGCAGGCCCCATTCGCGCTCAAATTCTTCTTCGAAATCAAGCTCGGGTTTTGGAGCAGGTTTGAAGGTTGGTTTGACCTTAGGCGGTGCCGGAGCGACAAGCGTTACGTTTGTGGCAGACCTTTTACCTCTGTGCTCGACCACCTCATAGCTAACGGTGGCCTCTGGAGCGATGAGGTTTATAACATCGGCCTGAATTTTCGATCCGTGCATGAAAAGATCAGGAGTACCATCGTCCGGCACGATAAACCCAAATCCCTTTTCAGGATCGAAAAACTTCACTTTGCCAACGGCCATAGATGAGTGGTCCTCGCGGTTGTGGGGATGCTGATACCTATAGGATCAAGCATCCCGCTGCAAGGAAACCTCGGCGCATCACATTGATGGTTGAGGCGCGGGAGCACTCTTGCGGTATCGATCTACCGAGATAACTTCACTGGAGAAGCTATTGTCATCGTATTCCCATCCGCCGCGGATTTCATCTGCCTCAAGCCACGGAAATACACTCGCTGCAAACTCGTGCCCTGTCTCAAACATCTGGGACTCGGCTTCTTCGATTGCGTCCTCTGCGCTATCTTCGATCACGTCCACCTTGTAGGGGCCATTCGCGACTAGCGTGGCCGAAACATGGCACTCCCAGCCGCCTTCATCGTTGTCTTCAACATCAATGTCGTACTCGACGTTTGACAGCTTCCATCCACTTGCACCGACCCCTTTTGGGACGCTGAGAGATTTGCGGGTACGTTCTGCGGCTTGTTCGGCCGTTTCGCCCTTCTTGATCCGCAGTGTCACATCTTTCTCCAGCATCACTGAGATCCGAAGCTGAGCTTTAAAAACTGGCATAGTATTCCTCATGCGCGCGACTTGAGTGTCGTATGGACTCAGGAGATGAGCTGGAGATGCATGTGTCAAAGTCCCGAGAGGTGGCCGAAGTTACGCCAGAAGCTCCGCTATGCACTCCCAAAGACGCGCTTCGGAGATCTCGTTGTAATTGGCGGAGAGTGACCCGAGAGGGCGAACCACGCTAGCGAAGTCCGTCAGTATCTCCCCGCGTTCAAGGAGCATGACGCAGCGGCTGGCACGGAAGCGATAGTACCTGTCCGGGGGAAGTGAAAACTTTGATCCAGCCGCCAGCGTGTAGGAAGCGCCCTTCTCCACCCTACCAAACCCATCATCTTGGAACTCTTGGAATGCTCCTGACTGGCAACGACCATAGATCCTTTGGTGGTCACCATAGTCATTTGTCTGGAAAGACCATTCCTCGATCGTAAGCTCGCCAGACACCACGTGACTGGTGAAGAAGTGTCGGCGATCACGCAGCTCGGCACTCTCGATGTCTACAGTGAGATCAGGGTGCCAGAGATAGATGCGCTGTCGGTCATTTAGTTTGACCTTCACCGACCCGGTTCCCAGCAATTCCGGAGCGGCATCGGCGGCGCGGAGTCCATCGACCGAGAGAAACTGATCAAACCTGCCATCGAAAATAGGCATCCGTTGCTCCTGAATAAGGATAAAACGTAAGCGTGGATGTGATGCCACGGTCGGTCAAGATGAAGGATTCGTGTTGTGGGATTGCAGGCCGACTGCCAGTCTGGATTGGAAACCTACAATTGGAGCTGATATGTCTGAGGAAAAACGCCCACGCATCTATATCGAAATCTCCGGAGGCAACCTGCAGACGATCGTCGCCGACGGCGAGGTCGAGATCGTAGTCGTTGACTATGATAATGCGGAAGACGATGAGTTCGATAGCGACAGCGCTGCTGCCATGATTGAAGGCGAAATCTACTCCGGAACCGCCGCCGATTTCGACAAGGCCGTTGCCGAAGCGAAAGACGCTCTTGAGGAAATCGCTGCAAAGAACGAAGACGCATTCGCTCCCTGATCAACTCAAAAGGATTCATCTCATCTTCGACATGAGTTTAAGGATTCAGTCCTAGATTTAACCGTTTGGTGATATATTAGGGGTACCTCCTGAATTCAAGGAGTGCCCCTATGCTGAAGTTCTTCTCTCGAGCCAAGACATCCGCTGTTTCCTTTATGAAGGATCAAAGCGGCAACTTTGGCATGGTCACTGCGATCATTCTTCCAGTCCTTATCGGCGCTGGTGGAATGTCGCTCGATTTCTCCAGTGCTCTTACGGTGAAATGGCAAATGGAAGCAGCGGCCGATGCGGGGGCGCTCGCGGCCGCGTCGTCGCTCGGCGAGAAGAAAGTTAGTATCGAGGAAGCTAGGAAGCTGGCTCAAAGCTACGTCTCTGTTCAAGCTGCATCGATGGGCTTGTCGCGAGATGACTACAAGACCGATATCGACATCAAGGAAATCAAAGCGGGCGCAAGTTCGAAGCAATTTGAGGTTACGGTGGATGTCGCGGCTTCGATGCCAACGACGCTGAGCCAAATCCTGGGCGTGGACAAGATCCCTATCGATGCCAGAAGCACCGCATCCAGCTCAACGACGGATCAGTCGTCGATGAGCATGTATCTGGTTCTCGACCGATCTGGATCCATGATGGCAAGCGTCACATCGTCCGTGAAATCCACGACCAAGGGGTGCGATTACTACTACCTGAACGCCCAGCAGACGGCGATGTATGTGAAGGCGAACTACAAGCCATGCTATTACCAGCGCATGGAAGTTCTGAAGACTGCTGTAACCAACCTCATGCAGTCTCTGGAAAAGGCAGATCCGGATCGTAAGTTCATTCGCACGGGTGCCGCGGCTTACAGCAGTGATATGTTCAAACCTACGGATCTCGCGTGGGGAACAACCGGGGTGCAGAACTACGTATCCGACATGTTCGCCGAGGGCGGCACCAGCTCGACCAACGCTTTCGCTGAGGCCGTATCGTCGCTGACAAAGCTCGCGGAAAACACCGCCCACATGACGAAGAACGGGATTGAGCCGAAGAAGTATCTGATCTTCATGACGGACGGCGAGAACAACGCAACGAAAGACAACACGAACACACTCACACAGTGCACGAAAGCCAAGAACGCGGGTATTACCGTCTATACGGTTGGTTTTATGCTGGCATCCAACACTGCGAAGAACCTGCTGCACTCCTGCGCCACGAGTGAGAAGACGTACTTTGATGCGCAGGACGGCGACAAGCTCACCCAAGCGTTCGCCGATATTGCACGCCAGACAGCGGGTTCAGACCCGCTGCTCATTCACTGACAGACTTAGAGCTATGCGTCGAGTTCGTGAACCAGATCCCACTTAAAGCCCGTTCCCTCGTGGCTGTAGCCGCAAGGATTGTTTGCAATCAGGGTTCTGCCCACACGGTAGTTCACCGCTAGATGCGTATGTCCATGAAGCCACATTGCGGGCTGCGCTTCCTCGATCAGAGTGGGCCTGTGCGAGATATAGCGCGGCTGCTGAGGGTTTCCGATGTACTCTGGCTGGATCGACCCAACGTGGATGGGGAAGTGGGTCAGGACGACTGTTTCGCCCGAGAACGGGGTCTTCAGGACTTTCTCGATGTAAGAGAGCGTCTCGTGGAAACGCGCTCTCGACCCCTGCGGGGTCATGAACCTGCCTGAAGCCTTGTCGGAGTAGATGCGCACGTAGTCCGACTTGTCGGCAAAATCGACAAACCTGCGCTCAAGTTCGGCTGCGCGCTCGATAGGGTCTTCCGGTGCCCAAAGCTCAAGATCGGACCATAGAAGCCCGCCAACAAACCTCACGCCTTCCAGGACAATGCTGTCAGTCTCGAGATAGACCACACCGCGCTGCGCCGCGTAGCGCCGAAGACCCTGCGTGCATCCGTTGATGCAGCGTTGGTAAAGATCATGGTTACCAGGAACATAGATCACAGGCATATGCGGAAGGATTTGGTCAGCACACCAGTCAATGTTGGCTTCAACATGATCGGAGATGTCCCCAAGAACCACAGCGATGTCCGCGTCCGGCACCGGACCGAGCATCTTTCCTCCCCTAACCTCTTCCTCCGAGAAATGCAGGTCGCTTATATGCCAGATTTTCATTTATTTTTGAGTTCCCTGTTTTTGCCTCCTTTGATTTGAATCCTTGGCCATGCGAGGGAAAAGCGCCGTTAGGGGTCGGCGGCAGACTAAATATGAATCCTGTCAGGTAAGAACTGAATCCTACGTATTTACTTCTCGTTAATATTTGATATTTAAGTCTCCGTTCAAGGAATGAAAACTCCCCCAAGGGAAGTTTAGGAGTGCGTGTTTTGCAGCAGGACTACAGCAAGTGGCTTTTCGGCATGAGAGCGAAAATGGCGCTCCTGACCTCCACGATGTCTCTGCTCGCGGCCGGCGGCTTTCTTCTATTTGAGCTGTTCATTCAGGACGGTCACGTTTCGCTCGTTGGCGCACTGATCATCGTCTTGTTTCTGATCGCGGCTTCCAGCGCGGCGGCTATCTGGGTCACCTCATCCATAAGCAAGCCAATCAACGATGTCCTGAAAAGCGCCGAGGAAATTGCCGAGGGCAGCTTCAATGTCAATGTTACGGTCGACGGTAAGACTGAGGCAGATGCCTTAGGAGCGGCCTTCAACACGATGACGAAGAGCCTACGGCAGAACATCGCGCACCTTCATACATTGGCATATCAAGATTCCGTGACGGGGCTTTCCAACCGCACCGTACTCAATGAAGTTCTCGATGAGGCATCCCACTTCGGTGGCGGCGCAGTTTTTTCGATCGATCTCGACCGCTTCAATGAAGTGAACCAGGCGTTCGGCCATCATGTGGGCGATGCGCTCCTTCGTGAAGCGGCACAGCGTTTGATGACTGCGCTGGTCGGAAAGGACCAATACGAAGGTTCAAACGCTCTTGTGCGGCCGTTCTTGTCTTTCGAACAGGATCGCATGCTGTTCCGCTCGTCCGCGGACGAGTTCAAGGCTGTCATTCTTCGACCGTCGACGGACGCTGAACTGGCTCAGATCGCAGAGAGGATGGTCGCGCGCCTTGCTGAGCCTTACGAGCTTGGCGGCGGCGAAATCCGCATTGGCGGCTCTGTCGGCGTTGTTCGTATCGGCCGGGACTCGACACTTCCGGAAGAACTGTGCCGTTTCGCTGATCTTGCCATGGAGAGCGCCAAGGCGAAGGGTGGCAACGGCTTCATCTTCTTCAATGACAAACTCCGCAAGAGTGCCGCCCGCACGGCGCAGCTTGAGCGAGATTTCAAGTTTGCCATCGAGAATGACGAGCTTGTGGTTCACTTCCAGCCCAAGGTTTCTGTAACCGATGGATCGCTCATGGGCGTGGAAGCTCTGGTGCGTTGGCAGCATCCGTCCAAGGGGTTGCTCAATCCCGGTGAATTCCTCCCGATCGTCGAAGCGAAGGGGTTGATGAGCCACCTCGGACGCAAGGTCTTCGAACTGTCCGCGATCCAGCTTCGCGAGTGGCATAAGCAAGGCCTCTGGACGCGGGTATCGGTCAATGTGTGCCCGACCCAGTTCATGAACGCCAACTTCGCGGACGAATATATCGCGCTCGCAAAAACCATGGGCGTACTGCCATCGCAGTTCATCCTCGAAATCACGGAGACGGTTGCCACCTCCAATCCAGAGATCGCCAACGAGCAGCTTTCGAAGCTCAAGGCTGCAGGCTTCCGGATCGCCATTGATGATTTTGGGGTAGGCTACTCGAACCTTGCTCAGCTCTACCGACTGAAGTTTGACTATATCAAGCTGGACCGTTCGCTGATCGAAGACATCGACACCTGCAACAATGCGCAACAGATCGTCGTCTTCACGATTGGCATGGCGCACGAAATGGGCAAGCAGGTCGTCGCCGAAGGTATTGAAACGGAAGGTCAGCGCCTTGAACTGGTCAAACTCGGTTGCGATTACGCGCAGGGATATCTGTTCGGCAGGCCGATGACGAGCACCGATATCATCGCCAAGTACGGAAAGCCGACCGCCAAACACCTTCACGTCGTGGCAGCCTGATACTAAATTTATACCAGATTCGCCTGCGTTAGCTCTCCTTCTCTCCTTGGCGCAGGCGAAGAGCGGCGGCCTCGGATCTCGTTGATCCCGGCCGCCGCTCTTTTACGAGTTAGGCTTCGAGAATCTGATTTGGCTCTCTACGCCGTCCTGAACCACGTAATGCGTGTGGTAACTTCCATGAAACATGTTGCGGAATTCGACCGACCTACCATTGAAGGCTACTGGCGGCGTAGGGCACTGATCAGCCATCACGATGGACACGCGTCCCTTTGTAGCTTCGACGCAGAAATTCTCTGAGAGATGGGCGAAGTCGACATCATTCAGGAGGATCATGTCGGGCCGCCGCCCGTCACCGGGCGCTGAAGCCACTGCTCTTGCTAACGCTTTCATGACAATCGAAACAACGCCTTCCGTCTCCGATTGTCCCGCCGGGACAAAGACGAGCAGGATCTGTGGCCTGCGGAATATCTGTTCGATGCCGGACCAAGCCGCATTGGGATCGAGAAAACGTTTATAGCGGATCGAGAACCTTTCGATGAAGGCGCAGAGATCGTCTGCCAAACCGATGGAGCGAGTTCCGAAACTAGTGCCGAATTCGTCGTGCCAATCTTTCGGTACGCGATCGCCCAACGCTTTCAGTTCCGAGATCACCGAATCCAGGCTTAGGTTGCCACGCTTCAAGGCCTGTGACGCGGAGTGCTCGAGAAATCTCCGGGCGATCGCGTAACTATCGTCCATTTTCGCTTTGTAGCCGTCCAACAGGATGAGGCGCGCGAAGTCCCGGGGATCTGTGATGTTCTCGATCAAGTTGCAGGTGTTTCCCATCCGGGATTCCCTGTCGCTCAAGTCGAGAACGTAGAAATCAGACCGTCGCCCATTTGAAGTCGCTAAAGACATTACCTCTTCAAGGATATCAGCTTTCATCTCGTGGCTGGAAACAGGCTCAACGAAAACAGTCGTGGCCCCACGTTCAATCACGGGATGTGCCAGGATCTTCAAGAATTCGTGCCGAGCGCGACTCGAGGTTCCGAAGCAGTGTACGTGATTCAATAGCTCACGACTGGAGAGGGCGAGGACGCGGTAGGTGTCGTGGTCTTTCTTGTTCCCGCACCAGCCGATCACGAGATCATCCCGTACGTCGGCTTTATCCGACGGCTGAATCGCAGCCTTCATCGTCGCCCAGTTCGGATACCGATGGGCAATCGCCAATGCCTCGTAGGCATGGTTCAACTTGATTGAAGTATTGAGTTCCTCGAGCCGCTTCTTGATAGCGTGAGCTGCGAGCTTGGACTTCTCCGAGTCCATAACGACCGAAGTCGGGTGGGGCATGACAATCTCCACGTAGACAGCGTATGGCGCATCTGGCTTCCCCGTTACCGTTCGCCGCTGCCATGTGTCAGTTGTCTGATGATGGGTTTGGAAACGTCTCTTAATGATCGTTCAACCGTATCCTTTCGGACGGGGATGGAAGGCACGACCAAGCCTTATGAAAAGTGTGTGGCCAACCACCATGCCTGTCAACGGCACCGACGACCCCAGATAACAATATGATATGCCAACATCATTTTTCGCTTGCAATCAAAAAATGATGTTGGCATATCATATTTCCGGCAAGGGAGATCACCGATGAAACAGCTTCAGCCCTGGGCGGCCTTCGAAAAGGACATGACGATCGCCATGATCCTCGTAGCCGACGGCATGATGAACATGTTGGGGCATGGGCCGCGCGCACAATCCGCTGCCGAAGCCTTTCTCGGTATCAAAATCCCGGCTGACTTCAGTGGATTCCTCGTGACCGAAGCGACTGACGGCGCGGGAAATGAAGAAGCCTTTCTCGCTTCCATCGACATCACTGGCACCAATTTCTACCGGGCCGTCCGCCGTGGATATACGACGCTGACGAAGTTGGCTCCGCTCCATGAGGTTCAGTATCAGGACGAAAGAGATGAGGCATTCGACTGGCTTGGCTATTTCCTGTCGGCAGTCCCAACTGACAGCTACGGCAGCGGGGATGATTTTTCTGGCTTGGTATATGATCCCCAGCGCCCTCTTCCACTGCTCTATGAGCTTGGCGGCTCGTACCTCTATCTGGTGGAGTTCGTTCACCGGACGCTGGGCGCGGGGTCGCAGTGGGGCAATAACGCCGACCGAATCGTATTCAACGCGGATGATCTCGCTCGCCTCGCGAATGTTGATGTTCGCAGTGTAAGGAATGCGATGGGTCCGACGGGTAGCAAGCCGATCCGATCCTTCAAGGCGTTGCCGTCGGATAATGATGAAGAGCGCGCCTACGCCGATCCGGTGGATGCGCTCGACTGGCTGAGCGGACGGCGGAGTTTCCGTTGCGGACGGCTCGAAGCCGAATGGGTGAATAATGAGATCCCGAAGACGGAATCTTTAGAAGCTCTGGGTGCCATCGCCGGGATGATGTTCTGGCTGAACGGCTCAACGACAGAGGCTATGGCCGCGGAATTGGCCTGGGACGTAGACACGGCGCGTAAATGGACCCGCGGGATCGGATTGGATCCCCTCCTCGCCAAACGTGTGGCCAGCGCGGCCGGAATCGATCCTGTCGCCTACTCCCGGAAAATTCAGAAGCTGATGAAAAAGGAGGACTGACATGAAGAGGATTTGCCCCAAGACTGGCGAAGTTTTTGTTCCTCATCGTTATGGCGACGGTTTCTTCAAGATTGCGGATCCGAGAAACGGACGCGAAAGGCATCACACGAAAAATGCCATTCGGGTGAAGTGCGAGACTGAGGTTGCAGATTATGTTCGTCGCGGTTTCGCGCTTCGGATGCGCGGCCGCGACACTAACAGGATCAATCTCATCACAGCCGACAAAATCGTTTTTTAGCTTCGACCGTTAGTTCACCGGTCGCCGGGCGCAGCCAACGGTCGCACGGATATAAAATAACATTGGCAGCGGGGGCGCTTTCAATCTTTCGGGCGTGACCCCGCCACCCACGGTGGAGACTCTGTCTCCGAGCGCTGGCAGGTGTCGCGTTGTCGCCTGCCAGATGTCTCCGCTAACGCGGACGTGGGTGCCCCTTTCTCTTCTCATGTCCGACTGCATCTTTGCGAGTTGCGTGATCTCAACAGATCATCGATCGATGACAAGGAGATCAGACATGACGGATATCGAAAAGCTCTGGGACGGTGTTGAAGCAGTGGCGCGTTTCCATGAGCGTAGGTCTGGATACCGATCGCCCTTCCATCTGGACGCATGTGGCGGATGTGGTTGCCCAGCCTTTCAACAGCCCTGCTCTCTCTGCAGATACTATCCAATGGGGGCAGACAAGGGGTATTACTCCCCGAAGGTCGCTACAAAGGAAATGTTCTGCACGATGGTCGAGCGTAGCGGGCCTGGCGGGCGCGACGGAACAATCGCGACGTGGCACGCCGTAGCCAACATGCGCAAGCATGAGAACAAGGATGATGTTGCTGCCGCAGCGGCTGAAGTCGAAGTACCGAGCGCGGCTGACTACTGGGATGCCATCGTCGTTGACGGCCTTGGTTTCAGCAGGCAGAGAAGCGAGCGCTTCGTCAATCTGGCGTGGTATGCAATCGGCGACATACGTCAGCTTGCAACGGGCGAATTTACAGGAGACCCAGCCTATTCGAAGGTCCCCGTCGTGGTCGCTCAGATCGATGATTGGGTAGTAGCCTTGCATTCCGGAGATCGGGATGCCATGCGAGAGAGTCTGGAGAAGCTGAAGGACACCGCTCACAAAATGCGGGGCGAGTATCCTCGCAACGGAAACCTGTCGAGTTCGATCGAACGTCTTTCAACCGCTCTGGATCTGATGGATGAAGAACCGTTCAACGCGATGAAGGCTTGACCACTTCGCTGGCTGAGGACACCATATAATCCTCAGCCACGGATAGGTCGGCTCACCTTTGCGAAAGCAGAGGCAATGGCCGTGGCCCCCTGCAGAAGTGCAGGCACTCGTTTACGACGGTGGAGCAGCCGAGCTGCTTTGGTAGGCCGAGATGGTGGTGGCAGGAGCATCAGCTCCGAGCCGCAAAAAGGGACGGAGCGCGTAGGCGGCCGTCCCTTTTTTATGGGACTTTAGAGAAGCTGGATGTTCACAGCCTTCGGACCCTTGCCTCGCTTGTCAGGCTCGGTGTCATAGCTGATCTTCTGGCCTTCGGTCAGGTGAGACAGTCCTGATGATTGGAGGGCGGACACATGAATGAATACATCGCTCCCACCATTGTCAGGCGTGATGAATCCGAATCCCTTGTCCGCGTTGAAGAATTTGATCGTACCAGTCGCCATCAAGCTCCCCTCTTAAGTTAGGCGGATCAGAGACTGCACTGGAACGACTGTTATTTCAAGCCTGGGATGTCGCGCGTCCGGATACGCGACTATCCGGCGTTCAATTTCGCGGTGTGAGCGGCCACTCTTTCCTGATCCGATGCGCACACTGCTGCAGCCAGTTCCATCATTCGTTCTGCAAATGATCCGTCGGCCAGAGCTTCCGTCCAAGTCTCGCCTTCTTCGTAGGCATCTTCTGATTCCGTTGCGACCTGTTCCCTGGTGTAGCCGAAGGTCTTCAGGTCCTCATCGGTGGCAGGGCGCCAGTCTCCTTCTATGCCGCCATCCCACTCACCGGACCAGCTATCGTGGTGACTCCAGTAGCGCGCATTGGCATAGACCCATAGGCCTCCCTCCTCAGGAACCTGGCTTTCGATGTTGTCCTGGGCATGGCCGCCGTCATCGAAGAACGTAGCTCCGCGCATCCCAAGCAGAACGAAGTTCGGGCTATACGTTTTGACACCCTCTTCCGGCGGAAAGACCACGACCAGAGCTTCGTCCGGGATAAGCTTCGCCTTTGCCCGTTCGATTTCCTTTAGATGATCCTGTATGGTCGCCAGACCAACCGCTGATCGAAAAGGGTTTACGATCATCCGTCCCCAATCACCAACATACTTACATTCATCGATGCCCAAATCGGGAAGCCACTTCTCAAGACCACGCTCATCCAGATGGCCAGCGATCCGCGGAGTGAACACGGTCGTCACCAGAACATCATTTTTGTATTCGCAGGAGATACCGCTCCCGACAATGATAGCTCCAACCGGGACATCCTTCGGAAGCTTGTTCAATGGGATGTTGATCTCGTAGGCGGAGAGCGCATGAGATCCAGATTGCGAAATCAACGTCGGGAAGGCTTCAATCACCTCATTAGGAAGAAAGTTGAAAGAGTGATCGTCAAAGATTGTATAGTTCTCGGTCTTGTCGACTTTCTCATATTCACCAAGCGTGTCGTTCAACCAGGACACCATTCGGCAGACGGCAAATTTCTCGCCAATACTTTCTACGATGAAGACAGCATTAGGATCATAATCAAAGGCCATGTCTGCGCCGATCAAGCTCCCTTCCCCGCGAAAGGCACGAACGAAAGCGATGATCTCTTCGTCCGATGCATCCGGCACCGGGAGTGTCCAAAGAACATCATGAACGTGTCCATCCGGGTCTTTGAAGCCGGAGCACTTCGTTTGATACTCGTCGAACATGATATCGTAACGCCGCCCGCCGGACGTAATCACATGAGGACGCGTCTCATCCTTGGGCAGGCAGCTATAAGTGTATTCTGAAAGCGGCTTCTGGGTGTGGAACGTCACGACTTCCGCCGGGAGCCTGACGTGATCGCCCTCTTTCGAATATTTGAAGAACTCCTTGAGAACGATCTTCTGGCCGTCCTTCATGGATCTCGTATCTGGGGTCAATGAATACTTCATGAGGATCTTCCACGCGTTTAAGATTTGAAGGATTCAAACATCTGAACGGGAGACTGACAACCGATATCGATCAGCCACAGGCGGAAAACGCATTCTCAGAACGCGTATCCGTCTTCTTCATCGGGATCACAGATCGTCAACAACTCACGCTTGGTCATTTCCACAAGATCGGGATCGAGCAAGTCAGAAAACATCGACAGCGCATCTTCGTAAGCCTGGAGGCTGCGGTACGGGTCTACACCCGCTTCCTGAATGAAATCAGCCGCGGTTTCGTGATCCCTTGTCACGAGCGAGACAGGTCCTTCATCCGCCTCAAGCATGTCGATCACGCTCCTGAAGTCCTTCAGGATCTCCTCCATTGAGCGAATACCGCGGGCATCCATAAGCCGAAGATCGGGAAGCTCGATGAATGCGTGGATGAAATCCTTGCCGACGGTCTCGGTGCCGTCAGATGATCGGCGGACAGAATGAAGCGTCTTGATCCCGCATTCGAAGTGACTGGCCAAGGCGATAGCCAAGGCATCGCAATTGCCATTGAGGTAGAAATCAACGATTCCAGTTGTGTTCATGATCTCACTGTCTCGGCGGGCCGCTTAGGCATGCTTATCGGATGCAATCCGGTCGAACTGCATGCCATCAACGACAGCGTTGATCGCGGCAGAAGCAGGATCCGCAAGTACGGCCTCGATAGCAGTGACAGTGTGGGTGGATGGGGACCATTCCTTCACACAAGGATTTCCGTGCAAATCGGTCCACCGTACGCGAAAGCCATCCGGAAAAATGGAAATCATGATGCAACGAATACCGTTCGTCACTTGAATGGGAAGCCCCGCGGTCTCTTTGAATTCAATCATCAAACCTTGGTCGCTAACACCGTAAGCGAATGAAAAGTCTTCGACATCAGGGTGATTGCGCAGGGCTTCGATAACATGAGACTCAAGAATGACTGTGCGGCGTTCTTCCATTTGCACCTCCTTAATAGGATTCAATCCTAGCACGATCGGCGACATCCTGCTCTCAAATTTTGCGTGTTAATATTGTTGACAATCACTCTAACCTGTGTGAGAAGGCTTTTATGAACACGAGCAAGAACTCAACCCGCGCGCCCTCCTCTCTCAAACCGAAGCTCCCCGAGCTGAGCCTTCTGGGCTGGCTTGCTGAGGATCCTGCCAACAGGTTTGCGATCGAGAGCGAGCACACGTTCTCCTGCTATGAGAAACTCGCCCCAAGACCAGACGGCCTGCGGCCTGTGCGCAAGATGTCGGATCACCTGGCAGATCAGTTCACTGTGGAACTGACTACCTGGTTTGGTGGAAAGATCGCATGGAAATCCGGGCCGCTCTCCGAACAGGGTTTCTTCCTGAAGCAGAGACGTGTCGGCGCATACAAAGACGGAAGCGTGGCGACGTTCAACGAGCTGGTCGCAGATGTCTATATCCCGGGGGACTGGATACTCAGCAGTATCTATATCGCGGCCACTGAAAACGGTGTCGCTTGGTGGAATGAACATGGACGCGCTATCCACGCAGCGATGCTGGCGAAGGTAGCGGAAAAGCGAGAACAGGAACGTGCCGCAGAACGTAGGGCGGTCTTTGGGTGGACGATGCAATTCGACCGCAAGGTTCCGGAGCGGATTGAAGACATTCTTCCGCAAGGCATGCAGCTTCCCCTTCCGCGTTTGAGCGGTCTGCGTCCGATGTTCACGGCGAGGATCGTCAAAGAGACCCCGGAAAGGCTGTACCTCGAAGACATTCGCCCGATCAATCCGGCGAGCTCGATCATTTCGATGGTCTGCCTGAAAGTGCATGGAAAGCTTCAATACGTTGATCGAAACCGACTGGTGCTGGATCACGCGACTGAGGACGACGTGATCGCCCTCAAAGAGTTTGACCGGGCGCAGCAGGAAGATCACAACGAGCGTTGCCGCAGGGCGGCAGAGGAAATCGAGCCCATCCTCAAACGGTATTTTGACGGCACCATCCAGAACGAAGCGGAACATGCCGACCGTATCAGTGACCTATTAGCGAAGTTGCGCAAGAAGGGGTGAAGGGACGCTCAGGAGGGTTGAACCGTTGCTTCAAGGAGCTGTGGGAATAGCCTTCTGATGTCCTCGACGGCCTCGGCGATGTCCAAGTCGCTGTATTCTGGAAGGGGACGATCTATGACATCGCCTTCGGAATCCTCTCCCCATTCGCCTACGAACTCTAACAGTTCTGACTCGTCGCCAAGAATGGTGAGCCCGTAGCTCTGAACGTGCCACCTTTCCTCGACTTCATCCCGCACATCGTCCAAGTCTCGCGACCCAAAGACATCCCAAGCCTTACCGTCAGGGGCCAGCGCATAAACATGCGCTACTGAGGGAATCTGCGCATCTTCGTCGTTCGGATCCTGCCAGTATACCTCATGATTGTCGCTGACAATCACCATCGGCCAGCCGAACTCACGGTGCATGGCAAGCGCAAGGACATGGCAACAGCCAGTGGTGTAAAGTTCCACATCTGCTTCCGTTGCGCATGATGAAAATGTGAGTCCCGGCATGTTTTATCTCCCGTATGAAGCCGAATTTAATATGAGGTGAAGCCTTCGACAATTAACCGAGGAGGACTTAATCCATAGTCGACTGCAGATTTCACTTGCTTTCGAAAGACTCCACTCTATGTTTCGCTAGAACTCAGGATCGGGTTTCAACAGGAGGAAGATCGCATGACCAAGAATCCAGAAATCATTGTGCCCGCAGACCAGACGGTTTTCGAAGATCACATTGTCTGCATGTTCGACGGATCCAAGCGCAAGTTGATGCACCGCCATGTCCTAGCCACGTACGGGATGACGTGGGACGAATACAAAGCCTATTGCGGACTGCCTGAGGATTACCCGGCTATTGCTCCCTCATACGCACACGCAAAGCGCGAAATCGCCAAGAAGATGAAATTGGGTGGAGGCACCTTTGCAAAGGTGAAGATCCCTGAAACACTCGCCAAGCGCGCCGCCGACTTGGCGAAGAAGGAAAAAATGTCGCTTGATGAACTCGTCGAGCATCTGCTGACTGAGCATATCCTTTCCTTCGAGTATCCCGTTCAGGATTAGTCCATCAGGCGGCCGATGATCTCTGATGATCTGAATTGTCGGCCGCTGAACGTTGCTTGTAAACGATCCCCAGGTCGTCCAGAAAGCTCAGATCGAGCGCCCATCTCTTTCGAGACCTCATGCGTGCTTTGTGGAGCGCCTTGGTGGCTACGTTGACGCACTGCTGATACGTCTTCCCGGTGACAAGAGACATATGCTCGAGCACCTTCTTCGTGCGTCCGTTAATCCCCGCAAGACCGACATGCACGACTTCGTGGCAGGCTGGACATAGTGCCGTCATTCCGACAAGCTTTTGAACACCCGTAGCCTCGTTAAAATTCCAGATCTCATGGCATTCCACAGGCCACTGGTCGCCGCGTCCGCCGCAGGCTTCGCACCTGTGACCGGACTTCTTCGCAACTCGCTTCTTCAGGATCTCCCAATCCTCAGGCGAAACCTCGGATCTCACGTTCTTGCACCACGTGGTCTCGGGCAATGGGTCGGGCCGGATAGCGAAATGCGGAAGCCATTGCGCAAATGCCTCCCGGTTCGGCACTGAGCTCTCGATGTACCAAGCCTTTTCATTCCAATCGAAGACGGCCCCAGCGGCTTTGGCCGCCAGTCGCTGATCGTAGGGGACGCACAGATACGTTCGCTCCCGCATAAGGCAGAAGGCAGGGCGATTATTGTTCGTAATAGGTTGTGTCGACATCCGTCCTCCTCAATTGCGAGGATAAGGCGGCCGGATGCGCATTGGAAATGCCGATGCCACTAAAGGGATGGCACCAACGCCCGTTCGGCTCTCATCGCCTCCACGCGCGTATTCATGCCGTTATAGAACATGCGAAGGCGATCAACACGATTTCTCACGGGATCCTTCGGGTCGAACCGGGTCTTGAGGCCGAGATATGCGTCAACCGCACTGCCGCCGCTTGTCGAGGGATGTGCGAAGGCTCCCATGACCTGGCTTTCCTTCAGGTGGCCATAGCGAACACACCACGCGAGAGCGCGCAGGGGTGTCTCACCGAGAGCCACGAACTTGGCATCGTCGGGAACATCCTTAAGCGATGGCACGAAGTCGTAAAGGAAGCATTCTGTCAGGACATTCGTCTTCATGATGTCATCGAACGAGCCGGCGAACGGCTTCCCTCGCCTGAAAGCTGCATGCGGAACTACGGAGGTCCCCATGAACACGTCGGCGCTCTTTCCCCAGAAGTCTTCGACGATGTCGACACCAAACAGCTCTGCGAACCCGAAATGCTCCATCATGCGGACCAGGTTGGGCCGCATTGTTGCGCCGCCGAAAGCACCATGCTCCTTTGCTGCCTTCAGGATGCCTTCATCATCGAGGCCGACCTTGATCTTGCTGCTCACCGTCCGATACGCCATCTGAAGCTGGGTCGGTCCCGGCGTGATGCCTACAACGACGAGTTTGGCCTGAGGGTTCGTCCACTCGAACGGGGTGTAATAGATTTCGTCGTTGCCAGACGCAGCAAGTAGCGTCTCCTTCGACTGCACCGCGGCCTCGCCAAGGCGATCAATGATGCCGCGGTACTTGAACAGATGGATGGGCGCGTGTTGCTGCATGTTTCCTCGCTAGATCTCAATGACCTTCATGAAGTCGAATTCCGGGTTCTCAAGACGGTATCCGCGCGGGTTGCAGACCACACGGGTCTGGCCGACGCAATAATCGAAGGATGAATGCACGTGCCCGTGTATCCAAGCAAGCGGCTTCCATACTTCGATCTCGCTGGCCATATCGCTCACGAATACCGCGGTAACAGGATCCTCAAGATAGCGCGGGTGGATGGAACCGCGGTGCGGGGCATGATGAGTGACCACGACACTAGGCGTATCTGCGTCTTCCTCGAACTGCGTCTGTAAAAAGGCGCGGGTTACCGTGTGTGCTTCGAGGGTGTCCTGAGGCCGCATCTGACGATAGGCATCGAGTTCCAGAACCCGCGTCTCCCCGTAGTCCGCCATCGATACACGAGCCACATCCATCGACGATGTCACGGCCGCATCGTCGGTGCCGTTCAGCCGGAAGTCAGTCCAAAGTGTTCCCCCAAGGAAACGAACTCCGCCGATCACCGTGACATCGTCATCAAGCAGTGTAACCCCAAGTCCACGACAGAGCCTGCGGGCATTTTGTCGAACATTGGCCAAGCTGCCTGCATAGAACTCGTGGTTGCCAGGCACAAAGACAACGGGCATGCGGGGGAGAATGACTTTCGCCGCCCAGTTGATCGAAAGATTAATCCGGTCGCAGACATCTCCCGCAATCACGCACACGTCGGCCTCTGGAAACCTGCTAGGCTTCAAGAGATCAAGTGCCTCACGCTGCTTGAGGTGCAGGTCGCTGATAGTCCAGATGCGCATTTTCCGCCCGCAAAGTTGAAGAATAACGGTATTGGCACCCGAGCCATTAGTCAACATTTCTACCAGAGGATTGAATCCCTTGCATTCGCCACTCATTGGGCGATCATTGATGACGACTGAAATCGAATAGGCGATCGCATGAGCATCTGGTTAATTACGAGTCCTTCGGATCCTGTCACCATTGAAACGAATGATTTCAAATTGGCGGCCTTCTTCACGTGCATTCTCGGCAACGGCCTCTACCATGCGAAGGAATGGGGCGTTGAGATCCCTCGCGTCGTTCCGTTCATGACGGAGGCGGGTTTCGAGGACTGGTTCGTAGAGAACTTTGGCCAAGGCTATGAAGTCAGCGCAATGGGGGTCGACAAGGCCGCTCTTGCGGATGTCTTCGACTCGGTCATTGTAGGCAAGCCTGAAGATAGAGCCGAAGCTGTGGCTCAGCTCGACGCGATTACAAATCCAAAGAAGCGCAAGCTGGCTCACCAACGCATCAATCGTGACCGAGCTGGCACTGGCTGGCAGATCTTCGAACTTGCCGAGAAATGGGCGGATAAGCTTCGAGCTGATGCCGCCAAAGAACGGAGGCGGATGCACTGATGGCTACCGAGATCGAAACAACCGCTACCTTCCCTTCTCAGGCCGCGAAGCGTGAGACACACGCAGAGCGACTTGCGGAACTTCACGAAGCCATTGATGCCCTTCTTGAAGGCGCAACAACCGATGCCGGAAACGAACTCGTTGTTGGACAGCTCCGAGTGGCACACGAGGCCGCGCTGGCTACAGGTCTTTACCAGTCCTGCGACGGCCCAGATCCCATGATCGAGGCAACACATCAGGCTCTTGCACTGGTGCAGGAGGCGATCGAACAGCAGATCGTGTTCGAGGAGTTGTATGGGCGGGAGCCTAGCGAGCAGAAAGAGGTAAGCGCCGAGAACCTTGCGTGGATGTCTCAGCATATCTTGGCGCATCCCGAGCTATCGACCTACAAGATCAATCGATGGCTCGGTTTCATTCAAGGCGTACTTGCAGTGCGTGGTCGCCTGAACGTTGTTGCCGAGCGGGATGCCACGCGAAGCATCTTCCATCGTGCATATCGAGCTTTGGGCATCGTTCCACCTAAGTCAGCCTCCATGGATCTGACCCCTGCCCCAGCGCAAGACGGAGCCACGAATGGATAATCGAAATCTGTCTCACGAGACAGGTCCAGTAGTAGATCGGATTATCGCGCCATTCGAGCAGTGGGCAAAGACGGGGTATGCCGAAGGGGTCGTAGACTTCCTTCCGTCGCTCGGGCGAGAACCTCTGCTCATGTCGCCAACGAGTTTGCTCCAAGTGTTCGACGCTGCCTTGTATGGCCTTAAAGATGTCGACCCCTCAGACGAGGACAAGGAAGAATGCGCTCGGCGAATGGAGTTCATCGAGACGCTGATCGATGAGCTGATGACACGAGAACGGCATGTCCGAGATCAGTACTATATCGGTCGAAACAAAGGCATGATCCATAGAACGGGTGCCATGCTTGTTGGCTTTGGTATTTTCACAGTCGCGTCTGTGACTCTTCCAACATGGGCATCCGTTGTGACGGGAACCATCCTCGTTATTTCTGGAGGCGCTGCCTTCAGCCACTTCAGCCGGCTAGTGAAGAACCGCGGCAGTACTGGCCTCTATGAAGGCCGCGCCGCCAGGGTCATTGAAGCACTCCCTTGGATGGTAAGCAGTAGCAGTGCGCCTCACACGAACAGCCTCGAGAGCTAGTTGCGAAGGAGGTCGCTATCGTTCCGCGACCTCCTTCTTTCACACCCTGATCCCTGGCCCTCGGGAAAGCAGAGTGGAGGACCTTAATCGCCCACCCTGAATGGCAAAGCAAGGATGAAACAACCTTAGCTAATGGACTCAGTAGGTGCGCCCGCGATTTCCTTCATGGGCCGCAATAGCGTCTGCGTCGTAGCTTTCAGCCCAGATAGCTTCAGCCTCTTTCTCGAACTCGGCAGCAGCGGCAATCGCTTCCGCAAGGGTAAGAGTGTCTTCCTCCGTGACCCGAGGGCTCTCGCCACCACGCGGATCAGTGTAGTTGATGCCCGCCATCCAAACACGGTCATCAGGAGCCGCGTCGATAGATCCGCCGCCCATCGCCGTGATCATCAGATCCATGGAGGCAACATCATCAGCGGTGGTCGGAACTTCCTTTAGAAGCTTCGCGAACGCACGGCATCCGCCGCCAGTTTCCCAGATTTCGAAGCCAGCGTTTTTGGCGATGCGGATGGAGTCCTGTGCAGTCATGGTGCTTTCCTCTGCTGATTGAATTTCTGCGGCCTTGGAAGACGACGCGGATTGCTGATTGCCTTGGGAGTTGGATGCGGACTCATGCTTGAGTTCGTGCATCATCGCGTCCGGTCGTTTGCCGACGGCTTTGGCGATTGCTTCGATGATTTCGGTGTGCTTGACTTCGCGGCCAGTCAGTTCGCACAAGTTCTTTGCGAGAGAACGCACCTCTTGGTGCGAAAGCGTAATGGGCATACGAGCCTCCGTTCTGGGTCGCGGGAAGCGGTAGTCCTCATCTCCGCCAGCGACCAGACAAAGGATCGTGGGGTGTGGTGCAAAAAACCAGCGTTTAGCAAACCCATAAAGGGCGAGGACTGCCGGAGACTGCCGGAGACTGCTGGCGGCTCCTTGCACCTCGTTTCCCACAGTCCGATTTCATTGTCAACTATTTGCGAGAACAAAAAACCCGGGACTGTTGGCGATAGCCCGCGGCTCTGCTAGATAGAGGCCATGGATTCGAAGGATACCGATAACGAAACGCCGAAGCTGAAATCGAGTGCTGAGCGCGTGCGCAAGCACCGCAAGCGGCAACGGCAGCTTGAACTTCAGGTGGCGTACGGCATCGCGAAAATCGTTACGGGGAAAGGCGCTGGGGATCAGGCCAACGCCGTAGCCGCGCACCTTGAGAAGATCGCAGCCGAAAGTTCACTCCCCAACGACATCCGCGAAACTCTCGATGAAGCTATCGACAAACTGAGATCGCGCCGACGGTACTGAGATTACTGTCCTTTGCTAGCCAAGCTATCGGCTACTGAGATGCAGAGGTCGAGGTACTTCTCTCGAACGGCCTCGATGCCCTTCAGCTCCTTGATCCGGTTCTGCTCGGTGAGTTGCTCAACGACCAAAGTCTGTGCCTTGTTGTCATCGAGACCATTCATGCTCGCCTCGAACATGAACTCGTCCTTGATGGCCAGAATGCCGCCAAGAAGATCAGCAGGAACCTCGCGCTTTCCATCCAGGTTGTTGTTTACGTAGGAAAAGGCGAGACAAGCACCGAGATCCTCAAGGCGCGCTGTGTCGGCCGCCTGCGCCGACGAAATGAGGATGACGGAACCGACCGCGGCGGCGATTATCTGACGCATCGAGTGAATCCTTTCGTGTTAGGCCAATGGTATGGCAACGAGCCTATCGGTCAAGGCATTTGCGCGATCAATCCTTGCTCGACACTGTTTCAAGCGTCACAATATTGCGAATGCATCGGAGGGCACATGGGGGAATCTCCTTACAACGCACAGGCAGACGCTGAAAGGTATGCGGCCAATCTTCGCAGATGGGCTTCGCATGGCTTTATCCGCGGGCTTGCTGGCAACCGAAAGGAGACCATTCCCGCCGGCGCTACCACGCTACCGTCTGAAGCCTTTCACACCTTCGCTGAGAAAGCTCTCGCCGTAGATACTTCCGTTGGCGAGGAGCGAGCGCTACGGGAGCGATATTTCGCAGATGTGGAGGCCTATCTGGCGGATGCTCAGCAAGAGGCTGTAGAGCATCATCACAAGCTCGCGCTATGGGGAACGGTCGCAGATATCGCCATTTCTATCATCAGCCTAGTCGCAGGCTATGGCCTGATACAGACCATCGGCGCATTTCATCCGATGACCGCGGTGTTCCTGCTGGCGTTGCCGACTGCTTTCTTCATGCTGTCGTTTGGAACGAAGCGCGTCGTCACCCTGTCGCGCCTTGTGTTTCATGCAGAGGCAGAGGAATTCTCACTGCCGTGGCAGGACGAAAGCCCCGCCTGACCTATCCGACGTTTTCAAAGGCGAGCCGCAGGGACTGAAGTCTGTCATGGACGACGTTTGGGGCGGGCTGGTCCTGAGCTACCAGGCTGTGGCAGAAGGTCTTGAGGCGCGCCTGCAGGACGTTGCTTCGGTCAAGGATGTCGACCAAGCCTTGTGGTAGCCCGAGTGACGGATCCACGTCGGTTGTCGGCTTCATCAGAACGTCCATGCTCATCACATCGCGAAGCGCATCTTCCAGCCGCATGTCACCTTGTCTGGTGGCGCGAAGAGCAAGACAGACTGATGCCGAACGCATGCAGGATGTCGTGACTTCCATAGAGTGACGGGAGTAAGCGACTGAGGAGACCCCCTTGAGGCTCTTGGCCGCTGCCCGACCTTCGCCATCCAGGTAGTTTGCCGTATCGTCAACCAGCTTCATAACATCACGATAGAGGGTCTGGAATTCGCCCCCCGCAATCAGCTTCGCAGCAAGTTCAGATGGCCTGTAATCTTTCTGCTGGTTCAAAACGCTTATCTTGCTCATTTGCGAGTCCTTTCCCATTCACTCCGTGCTCCCCTATTAACAGGGTACCCGCATGACTGAATCCTTCAACAGCGTCGTTAACGGATGGTTAATTTTGCCAGAAACTCGACATATTCGGGGATTCACAGGATCGAGTCCTTGACGATCGCCGGCGAACTCAATATTCCTTGGTCCGAACCATCCTGGGAGGCGAGAGCTGAATGAGCAGAGCCAGACTACCAATCCTCGTAGGTCTCGGCCTGATCGTGGCCGGGTCCGTTGTCTACGCGCTCGATTCATGGCGAAGCGAGAGCCGCAACACCAAGATCGATTACGTACTGAAGAATGCCCGTTCGATCACCACGATCGATGTCCCTGCCCTTGAAAACGGCGAGCTTGTTATCGCCAGCGACGTTCCGTTGCCGGGAGAACCCTTGGTCGACCCTGATCTTGGGATCTCTGTAGAGGCACTAGGATACAGCCGATCTGTGCAGATCCTTCAGTGGCGTGAAACCGAGACGACCACCGATGACAGGACGGAATACCACTACCGAAAGGAGTGGGTGAATCGTCCCATCTCATCCTCGCTTTTCCACGAGAGCCACCGATACAGGAACCGCGGCTCGCTCCCATTCCGGAACTTGAACATCAAGCCTGAAACGATCTCCCTTGGCGATCTCAAGCTCGATAACGCCTATCACTCCAACTTCTCATCCAGTTCCCGCTTCAGGTTGAGCCGCGAGATGTACGACGAGCTTCCCGCGCACTACAGGAGCCGCTTCTACGTCTCAGAAGGCGGCGGTCTGGTCTCGAGCCGTTTCCCTGATATCGGTGATGTGCGCGTCAAATTCTCCACGGTTGAGCCACGCCAGGTGACGGTCGTCGGAGCTTTTCAGGATGGCTCCATTGTGCCGGCGCAGACTGAGGCTGGCGAGGTAGCCCTCCTTGTTCAGGGCAACCTGTCGCTTGATGAGCTTGCTGCGACCGAGAAGCAGTCTAATCGGAACGTAGGCATGTTTCTCAAAATTGTTGCTGGCCTTCTGGCCGTCGGAGGCATCGTCCTCACCATCATGGGCGCGCGGATTTCTCGCTCATCCTTACCCAACCGCCCAGCCTATTAGGATAGACCCGTGGGCTTTGCACCTCACGAAAGGACATTACGTTGGCCACCTTCCCAATTCTTTCCCATGACCCTGATCGTCCGGGTAATTACCGGGCGGAAATGCTGCTGGCGGTCAAGGCAGCTATGATCGCAGTCGTACGCGAAGCCTACGACAAGGGACTGAACGACGGCCGCAAGTGGGTCGGAAACGGCGCTGGTAACCCGTACCTAGGCAATGAGGTGAGCGGCGAACTCGGGGAAGAACTCTTCTCTTTCGTGAAGAGGTTTTCTTCACCACGACCACTCGCTGGTGGCGGTTATGACGACACGAGCTTCGATGATATCGCGGATGCACTGGACGAGGCCGATGTCCCAACGACTCTGAAGGAGAAAAACCTCACGCTCAAGGAGCGCGTCAATCATCTTCTCTACACATTGGAGGAAGAGCAAGGCTACGTCGAAGAGCTTCGGGCGGAAAGCCACAAAGTGTCCGAGGAGTTCGAGGGCAGCCTGTGGAAGGCCAACCGCCGCATCCTTGATCGGCTCGGCTTCGATTGGCACGGAACCGATTCCGACGGCGTGACCGCCGACGAGGTCGAGGATTTCATCATGGATTCGATCACGTCCCTAGAACGTCGCGCTCGTCCTGTGGGTGACAAGCGCAAGTTTGCCGCGCCGACTTCGGTGGAAAACAACTCTACAGAATTTTGAGGTAACAATTGTCCAAAGGTAAAGTTCTCGTTGTTGGTGGTGCGGGCTATATCGGCTCGCATACATGTCTTGTTCTTGCCGAGCGCGGGTATGAACCCGTCGTGTTCGACAATCTCTCAAACGGGCACGCCGAGTTTGTGCGATGGGGCGAACTGGAACAGGGCGATATCAGAGATCGCGCTCGACTGGACGAGGTTTTCGAAAAACACCAGCCTGTCGCCGTGCTGCATTTCGCGGCGCTGATCGAGGTCGGTGAATCCGTCAAGAACCCGGTCGCATTCTACGAAAACAACGTCATCGGTGCCCTCACCCTTCTCTCGGCAACGATCAATGCAGGGGTGAAGGCCTTTGTGTTTTCATCGACCTGCGCCACCTATGGACTTCCGGATCAGGTTCCGATGGACGAGACGCATAAGCAGGCGCCGATCAACCCATACGGTCGTACCAAGTTCATCATCGAACAGGCGCTCAAGGACTACGGCACCTACAGGGATCTGGACTCGGTCATGCTGCGCTACTTCAACGCCGCCGGAGCAGATTTTGAAGGCCGGATCGGCGAATGGCATACGCCGGAAACCCACGCCATTCCGCTCGCCATTGAGGCGGCGCTTGGCCGTCGACAGGGCTTCAAGGTATTTGGCGACGATTACTGCACCCGCGACGGCACTTGCGTGCGCGATTACATCCATGTCCTGGATCTCGCAGACGCACACGTTCGCGCCGTCGATTACCTGCTGGCGGGCGGCAAAACGGTCGAACTCAATCTCGGCACCGGAACTGGAACGACAGTGAAAGAGCTGCTGGCTGCCATTTCCGAGGTATCCGGCAAGCCGTTCCCGGTCGAATATGTCGGGCGGCGCGAAGGTGACTCCACGTCTCTGGTTGCGAACAACGACAAGGCCAAAGACGTTCTCGGTTGGGAGCCTCAGTACAGCCTTGACGACATCATTCGATCCGCATGGGCCTGGCATTCGGTAAGCGCAGACAATGGCAGAGGCAATGAAGCCATTCATGCATGTACTTGAATATCCTCTGAGAACGGCATCATGGGCAAGCGTGGATCACGACGGATTCAAACCGTCCTGATCGTGCTACGTCCAGTTCTTCACTCACCAGATTTGCTGACAATAGCCTATAACGGACCCCAAGCGGGATGACTGCAGGAATATTGTCAACATTTCTTCGCTGAATCCTTGAATTCGTTTGACTGGGGGTCAGTTTTTCGGTACGCAGTGGAATGTGTTCGGAGACTGATGTGCAGAAGAAGATTTGGACCGAGGTGAATTTCAGGGATTGGATGTCCCGTTGCGGCTTGTCGAAGAAGCAGGCGGCCGCAGTCCTCGGCGTGACCGAGATAATGATCCGGCGGAACCGGAACGGTCAGACGGCTGTGAAGGATGACGTGGCTCTCAAGGCGATGGCTTACGTCGACGGCTCGATCACGACCAAGGGGCCAGACGGTGAACTTCTGGACTCTACCGCTACCCTCTCGGAGATCGCTGCACTTTGCGCCGAGTTTGAGTATTCCGTCGTGACGGGCCTGACATCAGCCATCCTACGTGGGTGGACATCCGCTAATATCGGACAGTTTCGCCAGCTCAGACAGCCAGTACGTCGCCCGACAGCGACAGTCTGGAACGACCTGCGCCTAGAATGGATGCCGACAGAAACACTGGACCTGATCGAAGACGTAGAATGCCGCCTCGATCAGGATGGTCGCCCTTACAGGATCGCATCCATCGAGCGCACGCTGGTTGATATCGCAGTCCTCTTCGCGCAGGGCGATGTGACATCCGATGACTTCCAGGAGGCATGGATGGGGGCGTTCAATCTGAGCGAACAGGCTCCCAATCTCGAGCGCATCCGCACGCTTGCTGATCGCAATGGTGTAGTCGGCATCATCGAGGAACACATCTAGGCACCAATGGCTGTTCTTTCATGCGCATCCTCAAGCGATCCTGTAGGCATAAACACAGGATCGCAACAGGGCCATGACATCAGATATCGGTAAGCGCAGAAGCGACAGTCTCATCCAGCGGGCGAGGAATGCCGGGATCCCCACGATGCAGATGTTGCAGCGCTATGCGCAGGAGAGGTTCACGGTTCGCATAGGGCTTCTGGACTATCGGCACGCGCTTTCACTCAAGGGCGGTGTCATGTACCACTGGGATACGTCGATGGCTGATCTACGCCGTCCGACCTCCGACATCGACATGCACTCATATGGCGACAACTCTATCAGTCATGAGGAGATCCTCTCACTGTTCCACGCCGCATGTGCGATGGACATGGAGGATGGATGCGAATTCGAGGTGACAAAGACGAGCGTTCTCGAGCACGACCATCACCAAGACAACGGTCTGAGAGTTCATCTGAGGAGCTCGATAGGCAGGACGCGAGCTCCTCTCTATCTGGACATCGGTATCGGAGGCGAACCGCCCATTGGACTGCGGGAACTACATATCACGCCGATCTTCCAAGGAGACAAAACGGTGAGCATGAAGGCTCAACCATGGGCGTACAATATCGCCGAGAAGCTTCATTCGATCGTCGTCCGGGGACTAAGCAATACACGAATGAAGGACTACCGCGATCTGTGGGTGTTGATGAGCAGAGACATCGATCCCGACACTGTCAGGCAGGCCTGCGAACATACCTTCAAGATACGCGCTACGGATCTGGCAGAGAGTGAACCCGAAGGCTTGCTTCCGGTTTTTGCAGAGACCCGCCAGGAGGACTGGGAGCGATATCTTATCCGGAACGGTGTCAGTAATGTACCCGAACGCCTGGCCGACGTTGTGGAGGATCTAAACCGGGTATACGCACAGGCTGTGATCGCAGCCGACATTGACACGGCGCATCGAAGATAGACCTCCGGTCAAGGTCTTCTGGGACTCGCCGCTTCAGGCCGTCGGACGATGTCTCCGTACATTGGGATGATGCCATCGATCAATTCCTCATCCAACATTGCTTTCCAGAACAGGTACGGCTTCTGCTCCTCGATGGGAACATCCGGAATGAATTCCCCTACTCCGCTCGCGATGATCTCATTGAAATGAGGACGGAGCTTCTGACATGTCAGCCGCCCTAAGCCCGTGCGCGCTTGGCGAAGGCCTCTATCCTTCACCGTTAAGTCATGAATGACGAGGCGATCATCGTTTACGGTGCCGAAAAACCAAACAACACCGTCGTCATAGGCGAAGTCGTTCTCGTCATCCCCGTCTTCATAGACCTCCATCGGGAGATGGTCTTTCCAGCTCATGCCGCCGCTCCAATCTTACTACACGCTGTCGAGGATGGGTCGGAATAAAGCAAGCCGCCAGCCGCCGCTCCCACATGGTCGGCTTTCAGCGTTTTCCCCAAGGGGAGCCGCGGCTGACACCGCCGAAGCGCGCGACGGCTCCAATGCGATCCGGGATCGGCGGGTGGGTCGCGAACAGTTTCCCAAAGAAGCCGGGGCCATTGTCGAAATACATCCCCTTCACCTCAGCAGGTGTGTCCGGCATATCTGACTGACCCGAAATCTTCTGTAGAGCCGAGATCATCGCCTCGGGGTTCTTCGTCATGACGACTGCTTGAGCATCTGCCATGAACTCACGGCGGCGGGAGATTGCCATCTGGGTTACGATCGAGATGACCCTGACCAGTACGATGAGAAGCACAGCGATGATGATGAGGATCAAAGCGGCGGCCATTGTTTTGCCGTCTCGGCGATCATCTGAGGACTTGATCGATCCGACCCGCATGAAATCGCCCATGTGGTTGAGGGCGATGCTCATCATGAAAGAGAAGATGCCAACAAACACTGCAGCTACCACTGCAAGACGGACATCTCCGTGCTCGATGTGAGCCAGTTCGTGAGCGCAGACCGCTTCCAGCTCGTCTCGGCTCAGGGTCTCCATCAGCCCGCGCGTGACGGCAACGGTGTACTGACTTTGAGTCACACCGGAGGCATAGGCATTCAGAGCGTCGGTTTCGATGATCTGAAGCTTTGGCATTCGCATGCCGCGCGAGATGCAGAGGTTCTCCACGATGTTGTAGAGTTCTGGCTCCTCCTTGCGGCTAACCGAATGCGCACCAGTGGAAAGCCCGATCAGCTTCACATTCGCCAACCACGCAATCACGAACCAGACTGCAACTCCGACCAGCACCCAAGGGATAGTGGCGGGAAAACGCATCGCGGCATCAACAAGATCCTGTTGAAGGACTGCCCACAGACTCTCCCCAGTGATGCCGCGCGGACGTTGCAGACCGAAGCCGAGAGCCTGCTGAACCAAGAGGCAAGCATAGACGATGAGGCCTACCTGCAGCGGGAAGGCCGCGAGAAGGAGCAACGACTTCGAGTTGTTACTCCAGATATGAGTCCTTAGACCAGTAGCAGCCATCTATCGCAAATTCCCGCCAGTTTGAGGTTAGAAGCTGATTTTTGGAGCAGCCGCGGTCTGTGCGCGTTCCGATTCCGGGATCACGTACATTTCCTCTGCCTTGAAGCCGAAGGCCCTAGCGTAAAGGACGGCCGGGAACTGCTCGATCGACGCATTGAATTCGGCAACTGCAGAGTTTAGGAAGCGACGGGCCGCGGCAATCTTGTTCTCGATGTCCGACAATTCCTGCTGAAGCTGGATGTAATTCGTGTTCGCCTTCAGATCCGGGTAGGATTCAGCCAGTGCGAAAATACGACCGAGCGATGCGCCAAGCATACCTTCTGCGGCCGCGGCTTCTGCTGGCGTGGAAGCGTTTTTGGCGGCATTGCGAGCTGAAATTACCGCGTCGAGGGTTTCCTTCTCGTGTTTGGCATAACCTTTGACGGTTTCAACGAGGTTGGGGAGCAGATCTGCGCGCTGCTGGAGCTGAGCGTCAATGTCTGCAAAGGCCTGGCGGCAATACTGACGCAGTTTAACGAGCTTGTTGTAACCAGCGATCAGCACGAGCGCGACGAGAACGACGACAACGCCGAAAATGATGAATTCCATATGAGTCCTCCAGAGATTTCATTCAGATAAAATATAGGGTTTTATATGTTAACTTGTAAGAGCCCGCGGCGCGAATCCTTGAGGAAAGTGAGGCGCCATGGGTCAGTAATGTTGACAACGAGACTTGTGGCTGTATGTTGCGAGATGCATTTCAAGAGGAGCATTCGATGGGTCTGGATATCACCGCCTTCAGCCGCGTTACAAAACTGGATGTGGAACTCGATGAGAACGATGAACCCGTAAACGAAGCGGTCTACGAGGACGGCATCCGTGCCTATGTAATGGGCGAGCGCGGTCAGCACGATCATCTCGAAGACCGCAAGTTCTACAGCTACGAGGACGCTTTCGGCTTTAGGGCGGGGTCCTATAGCGGCTACAACGGGTGGCGAGAGATGCTTGCCAAGCTGGCTGGTTATCCTCTTACACCGATCGAGACCTTTTGCGGCAAGACATTCAGCCACGCCGCAGCATGCTGGAACGGGGCAAGCGGTGCGTTCTGCGAGCTGATCGACTTTCCGGACAACGAGGGTGTGATCGGCCCACTAACCTCTGCCAAGCTCGCTAAGGATTTCGCCGAGTTCGATGAACGCGCCAGAACCTTTGATGCAGGCGGGGATGGCTGGTCCTACAAGCAGTACTGCAACTGGAGAAAGGCGTTCGAATTCGCCTCCGACGGCGGCATGGTCGTTTTTCACTGAGGTATATGAATGGGACTGGATATCATTGCTTGTTCGCGTATTTCGAAAGCGGACGTTGAACTGGACGAGACGGGCCACCCCGTGGCGAGCCAATATTGGGAAACCATGTGCAGGGCGTGGGTTAACCCAGACTGGCCAGAGCGCGCCCAGGGCTTGGAGCACAATGCCTGGTACACGTTCGAGCGACAGGTGACGTTCAGGGCGGGCGCATACTCGGCTTACAACGAGTGGCGCGAGCAACTGGCAAAGATGGCGGGCTATCCGGCGGAAGAGACGTATAGTCGCTCCTTTGGCAACCGCACTCTACACTCCGCCGCCTGCTGGAACGGAAAGACCGGGCCGTTCTCTCTTCTGATCGATTTTTCAGATTGCGAGGGTGCTATGTCTCAGGATGTCTGTCGGCAGCTCCTCGCCGATTTCGTGGAGTTCGACGATAAAGCCCGTGAAATCGGCGGATGGTTCTACGAGAAATACAGCAACTGGAAGGAAGCCCTCGAAGTTGCTTCCGACGGCGGCATGGTATGTTTCCACTGACGGTGGCAACATAACTCACCAGTCAAAGGAGACGAAGCCATGGCTATCAGCGAACGATTTGTGGAGCATGACGACGGCAGACGTGGGGTAATCATTGGGGATGCTGATCAGTGGCACCACCGCGTGGTCGTCTGCGACACGGGCGAAGAAGAGGAATGGCATTTCCAAAGCCTCACATGGCTCTTTCTCGTTCCGGACAGGTTAGAGCAGCCCACGCAACACACTGCCTGACAATGTTTTGGGATACAGCATTTTTCATTACCGAATCCAATACATTTTGTTGACAAGGAAGGTGCTCGTGGTAATGAATCCTTAGATCAAGGATTCGATTTATGACGCTTTTCTCCCGCAAGCTTACAGCGCGCTCAATTTTTGGCCTATTGCTTTTCGTGATTGGCATCGCGGCTATTGTTTATGACTTCGATGCCAAAACACGCCACAGGGCGCTGATTTCCTTCTTTTCAAGCGCGACTTCGGTGAAAGCCGTAGACGATCTCGCCACGTTGGAAGGCAAGCTCGTCTACGCGGTAGGGAAACCTACAGGCGCGAAACCGATTGTTGATCCTGACCTTGGTCTAAAGTTCGATGCTCTCTACCTGCGCAGGGAAGTTGAGATCTACCAGTGGGTCGCCTATGGCAGCAAAAAGCGTAAGTACCGCACACAATGGGTTAGCCGACCCGTCGATTCCACAAAATTCAAACGCCCTGACGGACACACAAACCGCGGGTCCCTCGAGTTCTCCAATTATGAGGCTCGCGCTGAAGGCGTGCTTATCAACGGCATTCCTGTCGACACTTCGTATCTGAGCGATCCCAAGGCGAAGATTGTATCGGTCACTGAGGACATGCGTTCTCAACTGCGGCCAAATATTCGGGACCGATACGCGCTACAGAATGGCCGTCTCGTTGAAGGTGGCCCGGTAGCTGTCGGACGAAGTGACCCGGAACGTGTCGGCGCAAACCGGGTCAGTTATTTCGCCATTTCGCCAAGTCGTGGGCTCGCGCTCGGCTTCATGCGTGAAGGACGCATTGTTCCTGCCAATGTTGAAGAATACGGAAATGTTGGCGAATTCGTCGTGGGGTGGAAGGACCTTTCACCCAAGATCTCCCGGATGGAGCGAGACTTTGCTGGCGACCGTGCCATGCGACTTGGCTTTAGCATCGGCATGTTCCTGCTGGCCGTCATCTTCATTATTCGTGACTTCAAAACTGCCCGTAAGATCGTGCCCCCGATCAAATTCGGCCGCTAAGGATTTCAAAAGTGACCTTCGTCAAACGCCTCTCCCTCACCAGCCTATTCGGCTTGGCCGCCATCGTTGCTGGTTTCATGATGGCGAATTCGTCACTGCAGGAAGGCTCGAATAGACTGGCAAAGCTCGACAGTATCATGGGGAAAGTGGTCGTCTACGAAGATCCTTCCAAGATGAAGGATCTTAACGAAAAGCTGGTCATCGTTTCTGGAACTGTGACACCGCACAGCGATCTGACAGATCCAGAATTCAATCTGGCAATTCCAGCCCTCAAGCTTCTTCGGGAATCCCAGATCTATCAGTGGCACAAGTGGGGTGCCAAGCCCGTCCACATCGAAAAGGTCTGGCGGGAAACGCCACTTCCTTCTCCTGACAGGGAACATGTGAACCAGGGCGTGATCTCATACCCGAGCAGATTCGTTGCGGCGCAGGAAATCGACATCGTTCAGGACGGGGTGAAACTTGCAGCACTCGAACCTTCATACAACCAGTTCATCGGCGGCGAAGTGAAGCTGATGTTGAGCGACGATCAGTACCGCAACCTTCCCCCGGCGATGCGTATTCGTTTCGACCTCGTGAATGGGAGCCTCGTAGAAAAGAGCACCGCAGCGGGTGATGCGCGCATTGGCGACAACAGGACACGGTTCCGGATGGTTCCGCCCTACCAGGCGACCGTCGTCGGCGTGCTCGTTGATGGCAAAGTCATCTCCTACGACAGGTCGATGGATAAGGTTGGAATGTTTATGCCGGGCAAGCTTTCTCCGTCCGAAATGCGTCACGAGATCGCGAAGCGCATCAGGATCGAATCCATGCTCAGCCTCGCTCCCTTAGGAATACTTCTGCTCCTGGCTGGCGTTTTTATGACGATCAAGGATTTTTCTCGAGCTAGGCGGACTCGTGAACGAGAACAGGTTCGTGAAGTCGTCCGGTTCGGGAGATAGTTGAATCCTTCAATTGAATCATCCAAGCCTGTTGACGGCTGAACAGGATTGAGATAAACATAAATCAAGAGCGGGAGGCCCATGGTTGCGCTTCCTTCTGTTTTTTCAAATGGCTGACTAGCTCACCGCTACGCCACCCGCTCTTTCCAATCTCTTCACCGAAATCAGAGGGTTGTTGTAATGCAGAAGGCGCTCATCTCGCTCTTCGGGCAGGTTCTTGTTGCGTCCACGACGGACGAGGGAAAAATGCATACCGAAGCAGCCGCACTGAACGCGGAAGCCGCACTCGAAGGCTTTACCTTCGCCCCTGACCTTTTGGACGCGGTGTCACGCCTCACCGAGGCCGATTTCCACCAATTCAGGTTCGATTTGCTTGGTGTACTGCGCGATCTTTCAGGATCGCTGATGAACCACTCGGCCCTCTACAACAAGTTCCCCTACGACACTCCTGAGGCGCATACGCATCTCACGAAGCGCCTCGTTGCTGCGTTCCGCAATGAGTTCGGCCGCCCGCGCAATAACTATGTCCTGCTGTCATGCGGGCACTTCATCTGCAACGACCTCTTCCCCGATCTGACGCAATTCTCCGCATGCCCGCTTTGCCAGAACCAGGTGCGCGAGCTGTCGTCGGAGGACAACGTCCAATATGAGTTCAAGTCGGTCTCCGCTCACAAGCTTCTGCGTCTGGCCACCAAGGAAGTCGTTGCTGGGCATGTGAGGAGCCTGATCAGCAGGCCGTCTTCGCTCTCCGCGGATGAACGCGCGTTCGTCAATGCTGCTGCGAAGGATGGGCATCGCGTTGATGTTCCGCTGGAAGTATTCCGCGAGAACCTTCCCCTCGCCTTCGCAGTTTGCGGAGAGGACATCGACGCTATCCGCCACCTCGCAAAGGGGGCTTCGGATGCACTTCGTCTGGCGACGTGGATGAGCGATGAGAACGCAGACGTGTCCCTTTCAACGAATGTGGAGTTCAAGATCTCCAAGGCGCGGCGCCGCAAATTGCTTACTCTTCTGGAGACGATGCCGAACCTTGGGGAGGACGTGCTCCGTCACAAAGAAAAATGGAAGCGGGTCGCATTCGAACTCCATGTGGGCAGCGCCAAGATCCGCCGTCGCTATCCGCGCGTCGCTGAAGTGTTTGAAGCACTGCGTTCCGATCCGAGCACTATTCCGAGCTTCATGCGGTCGGCCGAGCAGCTTGCTCGCTCGAAGAACATTCTTGGAGCCAATGGACTGGCAAGGCACCTGAAGTCTCGCCCGGGCGAGTTCGTTCGTCGCCTGGACTACATGTACCGCAACGTTGGTGGCGATCTCGACGCTCTCACAAGGGAGCTGGCGGACGTTATCAACGAGGTCGCGTTGCCGACGCTCTTTGCGCTGAGAAAGCACCTGCCGTCTCGGATCGTACGTTCAGATGCGCGAGTGTTCACGCCAAAGGGTGTATCGAATAAGATGAAGATCATCGATGATCTGCGTGAGCCGCTTCCGCGCGGTGCGGTAGATCAGGCTGTCCTGGTGATCGATGAAGAGATCCGCTGTCGTCTTTCGGATCTCCCGCCGTTGGGAAAGACCTTCGTGGATCCGTCTCTCTATGAGCAGGTGGTTCCGTTCAATCGTCGGGGTGACTCGACCACGACTGTTCCGGTCACCAAGGGGCAGAGATACCCTATGGGAGATGCTCCGGTGATCCGCCTCTTCGTCCACTGGACGGGCAGGGATGTCGATCTGTCGACGGTCGTCTATGATGAGAACTTCGATGTCCTCCAGAACGTCTACTATGGCGATCTGGCTCACAACGGCTGGAATATCATCCACTCGGGAGACATCACCTACGCGCCGGAGGGCGCGTCTGAATTTATCGATTTCGACCCGGAGCATATCGCCTCCAAGGGTGGTCGCTACCTTATGGGGCATCTGATTTCATTCAGTGGCGGTCCGTTCAAAGGATTCCCGTGTTTCGCCGGCTTCATGGAGCGTGATGCGTTGAGATCGGGGGCCAAATACGAGCCGGAGTCGGTGGCATTGAAATTCGACGTAAAGTCGGGTTCCACCATGCATATGCCGTTGATCTTCGACGTGGTGAAGCGTGAAGTGATCTTCGCGGACATCGCATCTGGAGGCCGAAGCTACGCAAACGTGGCAGGCAAGCAGGACGAGCTGCAGATCGCTGCGAAGGCTGTCGTGGACATGCCCAAGGTGAAGCCGACACTCGGCGACGTGGCGATTGCTCATGCTCTCGCCCGAGGCGTTCCGGTCGTCAGCCGGGAAGAAGCCGACACCGTGTTTGACTGGGACACGCTGTCTTCTATCGACGTTATGTCCATCGAGGAAATGACGAAGTTCGGGTTCTGAAACGAATCCTTTGCGGCGATCGAATATACCGCCGAGCTTCGCCCTAATACTCGCACGGCGGTATAAGATGTAGTCTTAGGGCTTCGGCGTATAGCCTGGGGCGGTTCCAAAGACCACCTTCATCGTATCGGCACCTTTGATGACTGTGGCAGCGGAACGATGCCAGCCATCCCAGATATGCAGGTTGCCGTCCGGATGTTCGAAAATGACGACTGGATCTCGGATATCTTCGTCTATGAGTGGTGCCCATCGCTCTGGGTCTTCCAGATCCTCGACTGATATGGCGATCTCATCGTCCATCCAGTCCCTCCATTCCGCGGGGGACATGATGGCGTGCAGCCGAGACACATCGAACGCGCTATCATAGGCCCAGGAGATCTCGCTGAACGGCACCGTTCCGTCATCGTTGGCACCGTAGAACTTGGCATAATCGGCCAACTCTTCGTGCGACATAGCTGAATAGGTATCGTCCATCACGCATCTCCCGTTGAACGAATGTTTTGAGTGGGCGATGCTTCGGACAAGTAGGGGCATAGCGATGGCGCCACATCGGTCGCCATCGCTGACTTCATCAGGCAGCGGCAGGTGCCGGAAGGCGGCTGCGGATCTTGAATGCTATTGCAAAGGCGATCCTGCTGGTGATCATGGAAAGGACGAACGCGATCGGCCAGGCCGTCAGGAATGCCTTCATCCATGTGCCAAGCCAGATCGTAGTGGCCCCGAGTTCAATGAAAGAGAATATCCCAGTCATCAGAAATGCCATCTGCATGGAGATGAAGAACTGGGCGATAAGGATGGTTTTTACGTCGTGCATCATTTGCTCCGTGGACGGGCGGAGCCGCAGGCTATCGCCTGACACAGCACCGCCCTGATTAGGGTTTGGTGCCGTGGGTTCGCGCTGAGCGACTTTCTCGCGGATGCGAGGGCCGGAAATAACCACACCTACCTAAAACTTTTCGACCATATGACGGTGCCTCTAATACCCGAAAGTGTCAAGCGATACGGCAAGCTGTTGCTGAAGCCAGTTGTCTAACTTTGGGTATCAAGCGACACCCACCACGCGCGGGCTAGTTGAGCCAGTTCCCCGAGGTGACGAGACGGGTGTAAGCAACGGCATCATCCGTCTGCTTCACATCAGGGACGAATCTCCTGAGTAGTTCGGTGAGCCGACCGGAATACAGTGTGGATCCTTTCCGATCCACGAGAGTATCGGTCAAGACATGCCCTTCGATGGAGAGCGCCACAAAGCTTCGATCCTCCTTGTCGTCCTCATAAACTAGAACGTCGGGAAGAACCTCGTAGTCGTTACCAATGGTGGCGATTTCGTTGATGATGTCCTCAAGCCTCAGACGAGCGCGGATCGTAGGGACAACCTTGCCTGCGGACATCGGACACTCGGCACCGCTGAAAACCGTGTTCTCAATCTTGCTTTGAAAGCGCGTATATGCCTCCTCTGGGAAATCGCTGACCCAATTCTCAGGCACGTAGGCGGTGCCTCCAACAAAGGTTTCGACACGTGCTCCGACGATGACCGAGATCACGCGCTGACATCCCTTCGCAAGTGTTTCGGGGGAGCGATCGATGATATGCTCTAGCGGATCCAGTCTTTCCGCAAAGGTACGATTCCAATCAATGGCACTGACAGCATATCGAATAGCGTCAGGGGATGCAGCCAAGAAGTCCTCGGCAGGCACGATCTCTGGTACGATCCGAACCTCGTCGCCAGTCACCTCCGCCAGAGTCTCCGCGAGGAACTCGAAATCTGCTTCCGTTGGGGTAATACCCGGGCGGATCAGCACAGGGATGGCAAAAAGGGTGTAGAGCGTGTCGACAACCTGCAGGTCCTTACCCTCGCCAGTGCTGTCGTCCCCGATCATATCGGCAGCGGCATCGCGGGCGACCTGCAGGAAAATATCCGCGATAGAGTTGGACATTCCTTCTGCGCACTGGATGAAGAACGAATCCGGATCCTCCGCCTCGTCCAAAATATTGATGCAATGATTGTAGACATTTGCCCATTGAGCTTGGCAGGCATCTTCAATCACTGCCTTCATGTCGATGTCGGTCTTTGATGCCATCTTACTGCTTCTTTACGGATTCATTTTGGTGGTGGTGGGAGCTGAATGAAGGATCCGAAATCGTCCTCGCACTGCCCCTTTTGAGTGCATTGGGTGAAAGATGGAGCCTTGATATCATCCCATCTCTCAGCCTCTGGTTCCGGCGGCATGATCGACAACAGGGTCACGACAAGAAAAAGCATCGTTGCGTTGATCGGAAGCGACGTGACGAACGCCAAGATACCTGCAGGCCACAACCAGACGAAATCGGCAACCTTCACTCTCAGCGCCCGGCTGAAGCTCAGAATGCTCGCGCCACCTAAGACAATCATAGCGCCGTCCTTTGTGATGCCAGTAGGCTTGTTGGTCAGAATGTTGCGCCCCTCAGAAAAGACGGTTGACCAAGCAATGTATGGGATAGCGAACGACACAAATAAACCAAGGCCTGCGACGAGCACCGCAGTGACAGCCGCCCCCAGAAGGAAGACGCGAAACCTTGTTTCTGCAGAGTATGCTGCTGCAGAAGACACGGCAAGCACGACAAGAGAGGTGAGCGCGAGAACGTTCGTGTTGAGCATAAGCGCGGTCAGGTTCGCAAATCCGGAAGCATGGGTCAGACCCGCAGTTGCAATTGCGAGTCCGAGGAAACAAAAAAGGCCGTGCCATCCGAAGCCCCAAAGGAACGCCTTGATCAATCTCATCGTGCTGTATCCTTGCTCGGCTACTTTACAGCTTCGGGGAGAGAACAAGACACAGCGCGTGACCCATGCGAAACCGTGCAGTCCACCAAGGTGGAGATCTCCGCGGGCGAAAGCGCCCTAGTCGTCGGCTCGTTCTGCGTTCTCTCATGCGCCAACCGAGAAGCACCGAAGAAGGCGAGCATAATGAAGAGCCACGCGAAGTGGACGAGGATGGTCGCTGTGATCACATTCCACATCACCCCGTCGCGGTTGCTTTCTTCGCTGTGAAGAACGCTACAGATGATTAACATCGCGACACCGACAATGACCATCGCAGCGCCGAACTTGGGTACGACGACCGGGATATTTCCTGAAATATCCATTCCTGTGGTGAAGTATACGAACATCGCATACCAAGAGCTGACCACCAGGACAAACACCGCCGCACCCGCTAGCAAAACAATGATTGCGGCTAGTGCGAGGTTTCGCGTTGGAGCAAACAAGGCGAAAATAGCTGCGACAACCAGTGATCCGCCGTAGAGAGCTGGAACCGGATAGTCAAAGATGAGCTGCGACAAAGCCTCCGCCACACCGAAGGTTGCAATCAACCCGACGGTGAGTGTCACCGCTCCCGCCGCAAAACAGATCGTCTCCTTAGTCGTCCGCCGACGTTCTTCAGCGACTGCTTCCTCGAGAAAACAGTCCTCGCCATCAACATCATAAGCGGCATCGATTGAAGATTCGTCGTCCATTTCATCACCGTTGCTTACGTCATTGGCCATCACGCTCTCCACCGATACAAGGATTCGATATCCCAGCGTCAACAACTTTGCAACAGCGAATCCTTTATTGATTAGAAATTGCCAAGGATTCATTGCGCGCTTTCCCATCATGCATCACGATTGGACGCGTCCAACATTGGAGAAATGCGACTATGCCCGATGCTGTTGAAGGGGCAGACATATTCAGCAACCGAAAGATCAAGAACGCCATGTTCGCGTTCCGCAAGGATCTGTCAGAGCTTGCCCACAGCCATGCCTATCCCGGCCGCCGCCGCGAAGACGCGATCTTAGCGCTTCAGAGCAAGATGGCGCGTCTAAAGTGCCCCGATGTGGACCCAGCGGACTTGCTGGACCACATGCTGGAGCAGAAGGTGATATGCATTGTCAAAGGCCTGATCGTTCCCGCGTGGCGCTCAAAGAAGAGAACCCCGGAAGAAGCCCAGGCCGCATACGATAAGTTCGTCGCCGATATTTCCACCCGCGCCACCGATGACGTGCAGGCGCAGGCGAGGCTTGCAAGATTGATCAGAAGAGCTACCAGACTGCACGCGGTTCACAGAATCCAGACACCTAATGGGCAAGGCGTGTTCATCGCATCCCGTATGGAATACGTCTGTGGTGAACCTGCGGTGACAAAGGGCACAGCTTTCGTCATCGAGAAGGATCGTGTCGCCGTCTATCCCGACATCATCGGAAACATGCTGAAGCTGGATTGGATTGATGATCATCCGCGTTTTCAGATTAACCTTGAGGGTGCCTATCTCGATGGCGGGAGCACCCAGAGACTGGGACTATCCCGACTGGTGAAAGACAACGGCAATCCAATCTTGGGCACGACAGCAAGTGATTCACACTGGGCACTAAAGTGCCTGTTGAAAGATCGCGAGGCACTGCAGGCTTACATCGGAGCAGAGCTGAACCATCATCGCTGGAGCAGCCTGAGCATGTCGCTCAACAGACACAAGAACATTCGGCGTACTGCACAATTGGTGCTCGCTGGGATGCTCGATCCTGATTTACGACGTGTCGCTTTACGAAATCCGTTCGCGACCTACGATTTCTATTTCTGGCTCGGAAATGCCGATGAAGAAGCCCTTCGTCGCCGGATACAGATGAGCGATGCTTATCCGCTGTTTACCTGCTACATGAAGCAGTTGGATGAGGTGATCCGCACAGGCGCGCCCCTTCTCCCTGTCCTTCAGAAAATCACTGGTCTCGACATCCAGAGGTTAAAGCGTCTGCGCGGTGTTCACTGGCAGCGGCTCGGTCGAGCTGTGCGACATCTCATCAGCGAGGATAAGCCCCTTATGATGGTTCTATTGCAGGCCGTCGAGCCGTTCCGGATGCCGAAAAGTCGAACGGAGTGGGTCGCGTTTAGCGATATTCTCCAATGGGATCTTCTTGCTCTGATCTCGGAAAAGAAAAAGCGGGGCGCCTTGGAAGCGATGTCCAGAAACTGGATCGGTTACCAGGAGCTGATAGAAAAAGATCTGCTTCAGGCGCTTGGAGACACCGCTGAGAACCTCGTGCCTCTAATCGACCACCATTTCTCTACGCGCACGAGACCTCATCAACTGAAGAGAAGGCTGATGGAAAAAATCCTTGCGCATATCGCGGGCGATAATTTCGGTCTGAAGAGGCTGCGGCAATTCAATGAGTCCTGGCACAAAGGCACGGGTCAGAGATCTGTCCGGCTGCGGGCGTTGAGAAAGAAGGTGTTTGGCGAGGACACGACTGCAAATTGGAAGCCGCTAACCGAGACCTTCCAATGCGCCGAGGGGAAAATGGTATGGCTGACGGATGAACTCGCCCTGTTGGACGAAGGCCGCCTGATGGGTCACTGCGTAGGTTCCTACTGGCACGCTTGCGTCGAGGGTGTCAGCCATATTGCACAGGTTCTGGCCACGGACGAAACGCGTTCAACGGTCGAGATCCGGATCTCGGGCACAGGGAAAGCAGTTGTCCAACAGAACCACACGTACAAAAACAACAGCCCATCCAACGCGTGCCAAGCCATCGTTTCCAAATTCCTGAAGACCCATCGCAAGACAAAGTTTCAGGTGGTGCGTGGAGAGGCTGGAAGCCGCTATACAACGAGGCGTGAGATGGTCCAACAACCCATCATCGATGAATTGAAAGACATCTATTCCGACTGCCTTCCTCGCGATTTCATGGACGACCTCGAGACAGAATACGCAGTGTGGAGAGCAACCAATGTCCGTATGTCCGTCGAGGAATACGAACGTCTTGCTCGGGAGAAGACGCATGCCGAATGGTCGGTGAAGCCTCGGCCGAAACCGACTTTGCCGCTTCCCGCCTCTGTAAACGAAGACGAAGATGATAAATGGGAGGAGGCCTACCTGCGAGCGGCCGTTGGCTGAGCCGGAGACAGTTCCCGGGCCCGCTTCAGTCCAAGTTCCACGCCTTCGGTCATCGCTTGCAAGGTCGAGGACGCATCCCTTGGCTGTTTGCTCGAAACTGATCGAGCGAATATATGCTGTCCCAGTTCAGCCAGTTTCGTCATCGACTCTTGATGAGTGCTATTCAGATCGACATAGACACCCGCAAGTGCGATCACGCCTTCGTCTTCAAGCTCTCTATTCACCGTAAACAGGTGGCTGAGGAGTAGGTTGCCATCCTTGTTTGTGTATAGGGTGGAATCATCGATGGGCGTAAACCCGTCGGTGACGTTGATCAGGATTTTGTTCGGTCTCTCGAGCGAGCGAAGGCATTCCGCAGCCCACATAATGGCCTCACCATCGACATTCTCTTTCTTCGTCTTGTCGGAAGCGATGGAGCATAGCAGATCGATCGTTGAGTAAACCGTTTCTTCGGGATGTTTGTAAACGATATGGAGCAGGTCACACAGCCGCCCGGGGTTTTCCGGTCGCCCGTCCTTCACCCATTTCTCGCGAGAGGCGCCACCCTTCCAGCTCGTGGTCGTATAGCCGAGGACGGAGGTCTGCACACCAAGCCGCTCGAGAGCATGACAAAGCTCGATGGTTCCGAGAGCCATGTTGATCGCGGGTTCACCACGCGTTGAACCGGAGTTGTCGATAAGGAGTGTTACGGTCGTCTGGGCAGGGTCAACGCCCGTCTCCTCAAACGATTTTGCGATCTTCTCACTCATGACAGGAACTGCTTCCGAGAACGCCACCATCTGCGGAGTGTCAGATGATCGGTAATTGGTCATAAGGCCGTGGATTTCCGCAATGACTTCCTCTGACAGCAGTTCTTCAATGTGGGAAATACGGTCGAACTCCTGCGTGTAGGGTTCATAGCCAATCATTTTGCTGAGTTCGATCAGGTTCATCAAAGTTTACTCCGGTTCTGCCGAGACAGAATCTGCAACCAATATGAATTAAACCAGTAGCCGAACATCCGAATCCTGTCGAGATGAAGGCAGCGGCGCTTTCCGCCGGCGTTAGCCGCCTGATGATCGAGCGGCCTAAACTTGATCCTTGTCTAAAACGGGAGGGATCATGAACCAGATACGAAGCTTCGACGGACACAGCCTTATCAGTCCAGACGCAATAGCGGCCTACGCCAGAACTTTCGAGGGCGCTCCGAGTGACCTGACTGCTATCGGTCCAATATTCTCCCAGCTTGACGAGCTAAGGGAAGCCTTCGTGAATAACGAGGCTGCAGGCGCAGTCACTGAGGAAGTTATCGCAGTCCTTCACCAGGCTAAGAGCGCAATGAAGCCCGCTGACTGGCGTGAAGCGGCACCGATCATCGCAACTCATCCTATTGCTGCTTTCCTTCTACAGGATCCTTTCACCAACTGGTCTAACCGCAAGCCAAGGGGATACTCCGGCGATGCAGGCCTTCTTGATTTCGTTTACGGACACGAAGCGCAATCGGCGGAAGTAGCGGCAGCGACGGAACTGGGTCGTGACATCTATGAAATGACGAGAAACGCTCCTTCCTGCGCAGCCGTGCGCGAACGTCTGGACATCCTGGCAAAGTATGTAGATCAAACTGCTGATCGAGTTCAGGACGCGGAAGTGCTTGCCGTAGCCGCGGGGCATCTTCGTGAATCCGCAAAATCAGCCGCTGGACACAAAGGCAGGATCAAGAAATGGGTTGCTCTTGATCAGGATCCTGAGAGCATCTCCGTTATCGAGTCCTGTGGTGTGTCGTGTGTAGAGGCCACTCCCGGTTCTGTAAGGGACATCATCGCGCGTCCTCTGAAATATGGAACCTTTGATCTCGTCTATTCCGCTGGCCTATATGACTACCTTGAGCACAAGGTGGCAGTGAAGGTGACACAGCGTTGCCTGCAGATGCTCAAACCCGGCGGCTCCTATCTCTTCGCCAACTTTGCGGATGATATCCCGGAGGATGGCTACATGGAATCCTTCATGCGCTGGGAGCTCATCCTGAGATCAGAGGACGACATCAAGCTAATCCTCGAAGACAGCATTGGATCCGAGCATACCTACGAGACCTTCTTTGGATCGAACCGCAAAATCATCTACGCCGTCATCACCAGGCGGTCCTAAACAAATGGGGCCTACCGAGATTTCGGAGGCCCCCATTATCATTTCCACTGGTGTTGGCGGTGCCGTTTCCAGTTTCGGTCGCGCCAGTCATTGCGCATGGAGCAATCCCAATGAAGATGCTCCTCGAGCATTCGGGTTCGGCGGCAGGCGCGAAACCGAATTCCATGCTCAATGCAGTCCTCGTCGAACGCGAGAGCTGCGTTGTTGGCGATCTCCTTGGATACGGGAGGTCGGGCGCTGTCCCATTTGTAGCGCTTGCGCTTCCCGGTGCCGGGAACAGGGCGCATACGGTAGTCCGATGCCGGGTGCCCAGAGAAGTGGACGACCCCGCGCCAAACCCAGTGTTGCGGCTTCTCTTCGATCACCTTGCGGCAAATGCGGGAGAAGTTCTGCAGCACGTGATAGGCGCTGATCTTTCGGCCGCAGTCGTCTCGGAAAACGACTTCGCCGCAGAAGTGCGCCCACGGGCTGGAGCGGCCCGCTTCAACCTTCATCCGCGGATGGAGGTTGTTTGCACGGACGATGACAGCGTTCCGTTCCAGATCGAAATGGTACTCGCCGTTGCTCATCAGACCGCCGCGGAAAGACGGGCGATAAGCTCCTTCATAGAAGGAAAAGCGGTAGAAGTCGGTCAGAACGGCTTCGAACGACGGGAAGATGTGACCCGTCGGGTATTTCAGCAGATAAGCGCCGCGGGTATCATAAGAGATGCTGACAGCGCCGATATAATGATGGTGTCCGTTGGACATTTGTTACTCCGGTAGTCGGGACTATCCCGCACTATCGGAAATGAATCTTCTCATTACGCATCCGTTTGAATCCTTGTGGAACTTCTTCATATCAATCATGGCCAGGATTGGCAAGGACATTGTCAACTATTATTCGAACGACTCACATAGACTGGCTTGTGATTTTCTGAAGCCGGGGGCATTCTGCGACAGACATGGAGGGTTCAAGATGACGCATTCAGTAGAACTGCTAGAGGCTTTTGGCTTCGAGAAAATCGCTGACAGACTGTGGCTGTTCAAAAAGACTTTCGACGGCGGGGCGGACAACGTCGGTGGCTCCAGTGAGAAGGCGGTTGTCGTTGTGGAGGAGAAGTCTGACGGAGGGTTCGTCGGATATCTTGCAGAGCCTTCTGATGGGGGTGTTCCGGAGAAAGGGCTGCGCTTCTCCAGCCACGACCTGCGCGATATGATTGCGCTTGCTCAGAACGAGGTCGCCAAGGCCAGCACCCAAGCGACAGGCCTTTTTGGGGAAGATGGCTTCGCGGACGATGATGACGACATGTTCATTAACATGCCTTTCATGAGTGACCCTTGGGCCGACTATGCGATTTCTCCAGAGACGAAGAAGGAAGACGACTATTACGATCTCCTAGATCCCGCAGAGGTCTACGCGAACTATACGTCTTGGCGGGACGAGTTCTGCGAAAAGGTTCTTTCGACTGGTCAAAATCCGACTGTCTGAGTCGAGACATCGAAAAACAAAACCCCGGTGGATAGTCCTGCCGGGGTTTTGTTTTGTGCAGTTCGATTACGCCACCATGCGCTGGCCGCTGGTCTCGTAGATCTCGTCCAACTCAATCGCTTTCTCGGTCTCCTGGATATGTCGATAGAGATCTTCATCCCAATCGACATACGTCCCTTGAGCGAGAGTCAGTTCGGCGACCAGGTTGATGTTCACATCAGCCACGGCAGAGATCCCATTCTCGGTGAGCCTCATAACGAGGCCTTCCTTCGGGATAAATACGTCCTGCACGCCGCGGGATTTCGCAATCTCCGCATGCGCTTCGAGGTGTTCCTGTTCGCCATGAACCGGGATCGCGATCTTGGGACGAACGAGGCCGTACATTTTCTCAAGCTCGTAAGCTGTGGCATGGCCCGTGACATGCAGCGGGTGACCGTCGTACTCGCCCTGATGGACGGTGACACCTTGCTCACGGAAACGGTTGAATACGCGCTCAAGATCTTCCTCGTTGCCGGGGATGGTGCGAGCTGAGTGGATGACCGCATCCCCTTCCATCATCTTCGGCAGGAAGCGGCTCTGGCCAATCGAAAGCTTCGAGAAACCAGCCCGCTCCTCACCTTGAGCCCCCGTGCAGATGAGAGCCATCTGTGCGCGGTAGAAACGTGAAAGCCGACGTGGTTCATCGAGTAGCAAGGGAACGCCTCGGAGCATTCCGAGCTTGCGGGCGATCTCGACGTTCTTGATTAGGGAGCGACCCGTGATCGCGACCTTACGACCCGAGCGAGCTGCAGCCCTGATAGTCGTGACGACGCGAGCGATGTTGGTGGCAAAACAGGTCACGGCGACCATGCCGTCGGTATCCTTGAAAACGGCTTCCATACCCTTCACAAGGTCATTCTCTGACGTGATTTTGCCTCGACGGTTCGCATTGGTGGAGTCGCACACCATAGCGAGAACCCCTTCCCTGCCCAATTGCTTGAGGCGATCAACGTCAGCACGGCGGCCGACGATGGGCTTGGGATCAAATTTCCAGTCACCAGTGTGAAGAATGATACCGGGCTTTGTTCGGATCGCGAGGCCAACGCATTCAGGGACGGAGTGTGTGAGAGGGATCGTTTCGATCTTGAAGCCGCCAACCCGGAACTTGTCGCCAGGTGCGAAAACCTTGATGGATACATCCTGCTTCGTGCCACGCTCTTCAAAACGAAGTTTCAGGACTTCTGCGGCAAACCGGGTTGCCAGAATAGGACACTTGATCTGAGGCCAGAGACGGTGAATTGCTCCGATATGATCTTCGTGTGCGTGGGTTACGATCAACGCGTCAAGACGCGGAAGAACTGATTTTAGGGATTCGGGATCCGGGAAGATGGCCTCAACGCCTTCGATGTCGCGTGGGGCAAATTGGGATCCGGCATCAACCATGATCCATCGGCCTCGGTAGCCGTAGAGTGTCCAGTTCATTCCGATCTGGCCAACTCCTCCGACCGAACAAATCAAGACTGAGTCATTGTCTGGGGTCGGAAACTTAGTTCGTAGAGCAGTCTCTGTAGGTGATGAATTCTTTGGACTTCCGTCACTGGCGATCATCGGAGCCGCCAATCTTTTCTTTTTTCTCATAAGCTTCTTTTCTCAAGTAATTTGCATGTTGTCAACTCCGGGAGGTTCAAACGGCACATCCGCGAATCCTTCGCCAAAAACTCCCTAAATCCTGTTAATCCCACTGTGATGCACAAACGAGCAATCAGCAAAGGAAATTCCTCCTATCTGCCAAATGGGCCTATGAGCGTCTCGTTTCGAGAACAAGCACCGCCGACAAAATGATGTGCGCCACAAGAGATACCGCGACGTTCCACCACGCGAGGCTGAACCCTAACAACGTGAAGCTCGGTGTGTTGCACGAGACCATTTTTGTACCCGCGATCTGAGCGGCAAAGGCATCAATACTGGACATGTCAAAGGTTCGGGTTACGCAACTGGAAGGGCCAGCCCACCATCCCATCTCGACACCGACGTGATGCACGCCCAATACGAAGGACACCGAGAAGCAAAGGCCTCCCAGCCACATCAGAGGGCGCGTCCAGCCTGCAAACTTGCCACCTGCGAAACTGGAAGCAAGTGCCGCGGCAAGGATCGGGATGGCGACATAATATGGGATACGCTGCCTCAGGCAAAGAACACACGGCTCATATCCGACCATCTGGATTGCCAGCGCCGATACGATTGCCGTCACCGTGATACCGAGTGCCGAAGCAATAGCGATCTGTCGCCTGTCCATTTCACCAATCCTTTTGCTGGTCTTTCTGATCGTCATATAGAAGGATTCATTTTTTGACAACCGAAAACAGAAGGAGTCGACTTCTTCCTTTTAATATTCCGTGCTAGTCGTTTTTCAATATAGGAGAAGCACAATGATCAGATTTCTAGCTTATGGCGAAACGCCGACCGAGCACGCATCCGAACTTGTAGGACGTTTTGTCGGTAAGGATGGTGTCATGAAATTCCGCACATACAGCCGACCTAAATTGGTGACAGGCTACAGTGGAAGCCGCCTCTACGTTAAGGAGGCACTCGTTGACCACAAGACGCTTGATGGCGAAGTTAAACTCCGCCCGATCGATGAGTGGGACGAGGAGGCGTTCCTCGGCATCAAGTCGATCGCATACGTATGTGATACTTTCGAAGAGGCCGAGCAGGTCATGCAGGCCTGCAAGAAGTCTCTACGGATCTGGCAGGAGGGTGAAGCGAAGATCAAGGCGGACATCAATTCCGTGTTCTCTGATCTCATCGAAAACCAGCCGGATAACGACAGTTCGACGCGGCCCTAGACTGTCGTTACCCGAACCCAGCGATCAGGCCACCAATTCCCTGACCGCTGACGCAGGCATGGGCTTTCCAAACAGGAAGCCCTGCACTTCGCTGCAGCCGAGCTTCTTAAGGTATTTGAGGGCATGCTCGGTCTCCACCCCTTCGGCCAGGATGGGGATATTCAGACTCTTCCCAAGAATGACCGTCGAATGAACGATGGCCGCCGCCTGCGGGTTGGTGCCAACACAGGTCACGAAGGCCTTATCGATCTTGATCTTGTCGAACGGGTAATTCTGCAACGTGGACAGACTGGAGTTTCCGGTGCCGTAATCATCCATCGCCAAGCTCACCCCCATGCTCTTTAAGGTATCAACGATGCGACGGGTATGGGTGGGGTCGGCAACAATCCCGGTCTCGGTCATCTCAAGCTCGAGGCGCGAAGCTTCTAGCCCAGACTTAACCAGTGCGTCTGCGACGATGTCTGGAAGATGTGGGTTTGAAAGCTGTTCGGGGGCCACGTTCACCGCGATCTTGTAAGGCTGAGGCCACCGAGCCGCCTCCATGCAAGCGGTTCTGAGCACCCATTCCCCGATAACGGAGATATACCCATAAGCCTCCGCGATGGGGATGAAATCTGACGGCGGGATCATACCCTTTTCGGGATGCTTCCACCTCAGGAGCACTTCGAAGCCAACAAGCTCCCGGGTGACAACATCGTTCTGGCGCTGGAAGTAGAGTTCGAACTCACCTCGCTCGATGGCATCGCGAAGATCAAGCGCCATCTCACTCTTCGATCGAACAGCCTCGTCACGCTTCAGATCATGATAGGAGATATCGACCCCATCTTTGCGCGCTCTTCCGAGAGCGATATTAGCCTTCGACACCAGAGTCTCCGGCGTTCTGCCATCACCAGGGAAGATGGATATGCCAATATTCGTCTCGACTGCGAGCGGTTTGCTGCGCCAGATGACTGGCTGAGAAATGATCGAAGTGAGCTTACGGGAGAAGTCAGAGACTTCGGCAATCGAGTTGCACTTCGTTGTCGCTACGAATTCGTCACCGCCTACCCGTGCAACGACTGCCTCCGGACCACATGCCGAAACGATACGTCGGCTGACGATACGCAGGATCTCATCACCCGCAGCGTAGCCATGCACGTTATTGACGTTACGAAAGCGACGGATATCAAAATAGAGAACCGCGAGGCCTGATCCGTCTTCCGATGCCTCCGATATGGACCTCTCCAGCGCCTTCCCGAGACCCGTTCGATTAGCGATGCCTGTCAGAGGGTCGTGATGCTCCAAATGCTCGAAACGAGCACGTGCCTCATGTGCGGAGCGAATATCGATGAGGTAAAAGATCCACCCGCAAATAAGAAGGAGTGACATGATCGTCAGAACGATCAGCATCAGTATCGAGTCTGACATGAGGAGAACCGGAACATAGATGTTCGGGTTTGGTATGAGGGTCATCGCCGCCATCGCGACAAAATGTATAGAAAGGAGCGCTAGCATCATTGCTAGCATAGATGCATGGATGCTCCATCGACGAGTAGGACGCGCGAGCATACTCGTAGCGGCCATACCGAAACCCGCCGCGAGCGCGACGGCTACGAGGAAGAGCACCCCATCCCATTCGACCGTTGCCTGGACATCATATGCGATCATCCCGAGGCCGTGCACACCGGACATACCCATGCCAATGATCACACCCGCCGCTTCCGGAAGCCCGCCCCCGTTTTCGAGCGAGAACACACCAGCCGCCGCGGTCATGAAGATGATTGAGAAGATCAATGTGCCCGCTGTCATGGTTGGATCGAACGAATGTGGGACTGAAGGGGAGTAACCCACCATTGCCGCGAAGTGCGTTGTCCATACCGTAGAGCCGCCAACGATCCCGGCGAGAACGATCCAGTTCATTCTGGTCATCCCGGAAGACGAGCGAGTGCGAGACATCAAATTGACGAAGAGGACGGATCCAACACAGCAGATAAAAATCGAGGCTGCCAGATACTTCAATTCATGTTCGGCAGTGAGGCAGGTGATAATATTCATTTCAAGCCGCAACGGTTCCTTTCATTCCTGTCGAGACCTCATGTCTCGCTAAGGACTGAAATCGGTTCTTTAGTTTCCCCGCCTCCCAAGACGTATCTTGGACCCGCCGTCCAATGCGGCGGGTGGTTAGCACCTGAGTTCTTGCACCGCAATAGCTGCAGAGCAGGTTCATTACAAATGCCTGAAAAACTAACGGGAAATTGCGACGCGGTCAAAGATACGGTGTGGAAAAGCGAAAGAAGCCGCACTCGTTTGAGGCGGCTTCGTCTCCAAATCACAACATGTCAGTGAGGATCAGACTCCGCCGCCAGTGCTATAGTCTCCACCGCCGGAACCGCCGCCGGTGCTGTAATCAGACGATGAGGAACCCCAGCTCGATGAAGAAGAACCCCAGTCAGAAGACGATGACGATGAGGAGCTCCACGAGCTTCCGCTGGACGGCCACGGGCTGGACGACACCGACTCGCGATAGGATGGAGCTGGATCCCGGTGTGCATTGCTCATTGCTCGCCAGACTGCATCTGCCGTAACGACACCGAGCAGCATGTTTGCCAGATGGGTGTCCATGCTCCCGCTGAAGGAATGGTCGCTGTGGTGCCATGACTTGCGTCGCATCTTGCTTTCGATGGTCTCGAATTCCTTAGCGCGCTGCTTCAGACCTGCGATCTCCCGAGCGAACTTGTTCGACTGCGACTCGATGTCTGCCAGATCATTCCGGTTCTGGATGATCTTCTGGACGATCACGTCGTCTTCCTTCGTGTCGGTGCGTTTGGCAAGTTCCTGCAGATCACGAATATTGATCCGCTCCAGAGCATTCGCCAGCTCACGCTTGATCTTCTTCAGATCATCGTCCTGCGCGATCGAAGCTTCCGAAAGGGTACGCTGTGCGGCGGCAATCTTGTGATGCTCATCCGCGATGGCCTCGGCCGCTGCATCAAGTGCTTTGCCCGCAGCGCGGAGCTTGTTCTTGTAAGGAACGAGCGTAGCAAATGCCTTTTTCTGAACCTCATCGAGCTTATTGGACATTTCGACGAGGCGTGCATCCGACTGCTCGAGATCGTCACGGTGCCAGCCCGGGATCTTGAGCAGATGCTCGTAATCTGCCGAGGCCTTGTCATAGTTCACCAGACGCGAGACCCAATGATCCAGACGCGCAATGATGCCCGTCGAGGAATAGCCTTCGGTGCCGAAACCACGCTTGCGCAGATAGAGGAAGAGTTCATCGTTCTCGTAGGCTTCAACCTTTGACGAGCACTCAGCCTCCACACGCGCTAGGCGCTCACGCTTATCTTCGACAGAGGACTTCAGTCCGGAAACGGTCACCGAAAGAGCCATAGCTTCGGCATCCGCTTCGAACTTCTCTTTCAGAACAGCTTCGTGCTCATCAAACTCCTTCTGCGCGAGGCTGAGTTCGTCCTCACGTGCCTTGTGCTGCTCCGTGAGTTCGAGGATGCGGCTCTCGCCCGTTGCCACGATGTTCTGCTGGTTTTCGAGCCGATCCTTACGGCGCTCCACCAGAGCCAAGATCTCCTTCGGAAGATCGAAGCCAAGATCGAGATGAATGTTGGCGAGAGAAGCCCAGAGTTCAGCCTGCTTGGAAAGGAGCTGACGCGAGCGCTTGCTCAGGTCCAGGTTACGAGCGGTCAGGGTCGAGATGTTCGACTCCAGCTCGCTGCGAAAACCGCTGATCTTGCGGTAGAGGGTGCTGCCGGAATAGCTCATGGAATGTCCCAACCCTTAGTGATCATCTGATTATTGACCGTCTCGAAGGCCCAGTTGAAGTCGATGCTTCCGGCGGGCTTCGTTCCGCCATCACTGTCATCGAGAATGCCGTCAGCCTTCTTGTCTGCCGCAACAGCATCGAACTTGCTCTCCGGCACGCGAACAGCAAACATCCGAACACGGTTAGTCTGGCTCGTCTCGGCATCGAAGATGTCGACCGCGGCAAGCTTGCCAGCGGCATCGACCGCTTCAACTGTGACGTACCAGGCCTTCTTGTTCCGGTCGTTCTTCTCGAACCGCCAGAAAGCCGTGTAAACGCCCTTCCGGTTAACGACACGAAGCGTGTACGGTGTACGGATGAATTTCAGCGTTGCAGCAATCTCATCCTTGAGAATGTCGAACTGGCGACCATCGGCCTCCTCGGCTCGGGAACGAAGAAGCTCCAGCTTCGCATTCACAAGCTTGCGCGCATTGGCATCCATCGTCTGCTTAGCAGCCTCGGCGGCGACATCATCGGCCTGATGCATCAGAAGACCAACGAAAGCCTTCTGCTTCATGCCCTTGGTGACGGCCTCAGCGTTGCCGATTGCACGGCGTACGACAGTCTCGTCACGGATCTCGATGCCTTGCTTGCCGGAGCTTTCGATCCGGTCGATCTCAGTGAGATCAGAGTCGTTGCCTGCAGTATGAGCCGCATCTCGTGCATCCTTGACCGCTACGGCTAGGAGGTTTGGAAGATCGACACTGTAGAGCTGCTCGATGCGAGCCGCTTCACGTTCGCGCGGAATGACAACGCCAAACTGATAGCCACCCCATGCAACAACCCACAAAGCCGCTACAGCCGCCAGAAGAACGCCTGCTCGACGACCGTAAACGCCACGACGGGTGTAGGCGCGAGCGAGGGACAGTTCGAGACCGGGCTTGGGAGCCTTGTAGACATAAAGCCCCTTCTCCATCTCATCGACGGCCTGTTCGAGGAGTTCATCAGAAACCTCGCGCCCCTGCAGGAGGTTGTATTCCCGCATCTTGGCCTTGAGTGCGTCGCGATATTGCTCGCGATTAAGTTCTTCGAGCTTTACGTTCTCGCGGTGGACGAGCGTATCCACCGCGTCCATCGCAAGCATGATCGCGTCGAAGGCAGGCTTCTTCGCTGTGTTTTCTGATGTCGCCATCGGAACTACCCCTTCAACGTGGATTAGGCAGCGGCGGCGATGATCGCCTGACGACCCGCCTCCGCGTCCTTGGCAATCTGTTCAGCGTTGCGTGCCGACTGCTCGCGAAGCTCCTTCTGGAGTTGCTTCTGCTTGCTCTGCCAGGAGGTCGTGCTGTTGATGAGTGCCTTCATCGCGCCGACGGTGCCTTCGTCCACCGACAGGTAGGCGGCCTTCGTTGCCTCCTCGAGGAGCTTGTCGCCGACGTTGGCAACAGCTTCGATTGCCTTGGCGCGGCCGGCCTTCATGTTGTTGATAGTCTGGGTAGCCTCGTGCAAACCGATGAAGCCCGTCATAGTGACCTTGAGGGCAGTGAACACGATTTTGTTCGTCGTGAAGAAGCTGTTGCCTTCATCGACGGCTTCCTGCTTGAGGTTAGTGATCTGCTCAAGCCTTTTGAACGTCATGTCGGCAAGGTTGTAACTGGTGGAGAGGTTTTCCGAGAAGCGCTTGGTCGACTGCCAGCGAGCTTCGGCCTCCGACTGCAGTCGAACAGCCTCGTCGCGAGCCAGCTCAAGGCGGGCGCGTTCGCCGGGCTCTGCATCAGCAGCGGCAAGAACCTTGGCATTGGCTTCAGCCGCAACAGCTTCCGCTTCCTTCCATCTTTCCTCGGCGATCTTCATGAGGTCGTAGGTCAGAACTTCTGCCTCCTTCAGCGCGCCGCGGTAGTCGACATAGGCTTCAAGGATTCGTTTTTCGCGGACTGCCTGCTGGAGACTATCCTTCATGACCTGACTGAACGTCTTCTGGCTTTCGTCAAAGCGATAGGCCACGTCGCCGCGACGGATCTTCATGACGATGTTGCCGAAACGGTCGCCGATCGAGAGGGAGCCCCGCTCTGCCTGACCAACCAGTCGCTTCATGTCATCGACGATACTGTCGAAATTCTGCGCGATATCATCATACCGCTGGCCGAAGGTCATCTCGGAGATTTCCTTGGAAGCCAGTGTGTTGAAAACGTCCTGATACGCAAGCGTGCGGCCGATCATAACCGCCTTGGTCTCATCCAGTTCGGAAAGCTTCGTCATAAGCGGAGCGATGATCGATGAATCCGGTTCTGCCACTGCCAGACTCAGTTCCTTCAGCTTGCCAATGGCAGCCGAGAGATACTTGGGGGCGGAAGTGACGGCGGTGGCGACTGCGGTGGTCATTGGAATCCTTTCGTGGACAACAAACTTTACCTTGCATACCAGAACCAGTGGCTCTGTCAACATATGTAGCAACGAATCCTCGCTTTTAAAGGACTCGCATTCGATTTCTTGGATCGACACGGCAAAAGTCCCAAACCACTATTGAATTGCTTGCTGCCGAAGCGTAGGAAGCGGGGACTCGCGAAAGGATTAGACTTGTGAAAACGAGCGAACGAACTGGACAGATCATCAAAGGGAGCCACCCGAACATCCTTATCAAAGGACGGCCTCTCCGCGAATGGGTGGCCGAAGATACAGGTGAGACGACCGCTGAAATGCTTGAGTGGAAGACCTTGGTCGAGAACGCTACAGGTGTGGCCTTCGAAACTGCCGTTGGCGCCGCGCTTGATATCGCATTTGATTGCAGGCTTCATCGTCTTGCTGCAGACGAGCAGTTCAAAGCCACGAGCGAGGAGTTTTTAGAGGGCGCTCGCTCTCTCGGATTTAAGAACCCAGGTGTCCTGTCGCTTGTAGAAATCCGTGGTGCCGATGGTGAACCAGATAGAAGGTTCGCAGTCATTTCAGACGGTGATGCGAAGATTGTGGTTGGCATCGAAGACTATCGCTGGCAACAGTTTGACGTAGCCACTCTGGTCGAGATGATCGAAAGGTCGAGATAAGCTCATGACGCTCGATATCCACCCTGACTTGGGTCGGAAGCAAAGGGTAGGTTCTATCGAAGATGCGCTGACGGTTGTCAGAACGGTGTGGCCCCGAGCTTGGATGGAGGGATCCACTGGCTACCAAAGGTCGTTCTGGGTCAGCGGCAGCGACGGCGCGGAGCTCGTCGGGCATTGCTGGGAAGTCCGCGGAAAATCAGGCGACCTTTGGCTACGGGTTACTGGATAATCCGCGGACAGCACCGGAGCGACATGCCTCCGGCGCTGTTAAACGAAGTTCAAGCCGTCGAGAGCAACTGCCAGCTTCATCAGATCCGCAGCGTAGAAACCTGCAGCATTCATACAGTTGGTCTCAATGATTTTGAGGCCATTTTCCGTACGGCAGATATCGATAACGTAAGCTGGCGAATAGCCGGAATTGATAGACACCATCTGTCGCACGAAGGCGAGCGCGTCGTCGTCCATCTCCTGGCGATACACGACCCGGGATCCTTCTTTGTACAGAGACCACGTCACGACCTCCTCGCCGACCACCCAGCACCGCCATTCCTTAAAGATCTTTACAGGACTGGCAAGAAGGAGTTCGGTATCGTGAGACAAGGAGCCGCGCGGGATCTCGTCTTCAGTCAGTCCAAGAACCTTCTGCGCCATCTCGATGATCTCAGAAGTCGACATAACTGCGCCTGCGATCTCTTTGCTGTCGCTAACAGGCCGCACGAAGTGGAGCGTTTCATCGGCCTGCAACTCGGCTACCTGACGAACAGTGAACTGGCGTACCTCTCCGTTTAGGAGATAGGGTCGCCAAGCATCCTGCTTGATAAACGGAGCAAGCTGGAATACGCCGGGAAGCCAACCACGCTCAAAAGCTGTGCGCCACAGGGAATATGAACCGAAAAGGATAACGGAGTTGGGGTCGGTCACTTCCGGTTCGGGGTCAAGTTGACCGACAAACGGGATCACCTTGTGCCACGTATACCTGAACCCAAGGCGATCGAGTGCCTCCGCAAGCTTCTCTGTGTCTTCAAACCTCTGGAGTATCCATTGAAGCCTGCCGCAGCCAACTGTCATCGTCATTCTTTCATTCGCCCGATATAGGGGTGATTTAGGGAGAGCTTCCTGCAACGCTCGACCACACGAAGGATCGTGCGACGCTCATGCCTGTTCATGTCAGCAGGGAGCTTGTGAGTGATCGAGTTTCCGTTTGGGAGCGGATAGTACACGTCCGCGTCTAGCTCAAGTTCATCAAACGACAACTTGCCCATCAAAGAAGCCCCTTCCCTTTGGAAAGAACGTTGCCGTAGAGAACGTTGTTGATGTCGAGCAGAAGCGTCATTTCATCATGAAGCTTCTGCATCTGGGCGATGATCTCGTTTCGCCGTGCCTGATTGATTTCCAGGAGCTTCAATTCGAGGCTCCGCGGATTTCCATCCGGTTTAGCAGAGACTGAAGCTGAACCCCAAGTGCCACCTTCGATAGTCCCCGTGCGGCTGAGCGTTTCTTCATCGACCCGGAACCAGAAGTAGTATCCGTGGTCATGATAGCAGGCTACAAGCTCTACAAGGTAACCTTGCGGATGCTGTATGATGTCGCCGGGCATTGTCCGCGCGATTTCGTCAGCGGCAAGTCTTAGTCCAGAGCTCTTCGGGCTGTAAGTGTCATCTGTCATGGATTCATCGTGCTCCGTAGCGGATGGCAGCGTCGTGCGCCTTACTGAATTCCATCGTGAGCGCGTCCCAATCCTGTCCGTGCGCACCGACAAGATCCGCGAGTTTCACACGGTAACTCCACGAAGCAACCCATTCTTTCGGGTGCCCGGTCACGACCGCGATAAAATCCAATGCCCAATCCTGTGCGAGCATGGCGTGACCATTCGGCGCGGGGCGGCACGAAAGATGCGGGAATACCATGCGGTCGCGGACAAGCATATCTTGTTCAATCTCAGTGGACGGCATGTGCTGTCCCACAAGATTCAGAAGACGATCGTACGCAGCATCAAAGTCATCGGCCGCAAATTCAGGATAAGGGGCAACCCCGTCCTTCGGGATCATGACCGGGAGGTCAATGAGATAGTCGGATGGTGCATAGTCAAACTCGCCAGCCATTTCATTTCCCTCCCTCGCGATCCAGCATCTCCTTCCAGAAGTCGCTGTTTCGCGCTTCATCAGACAGATCTTGCTCATCGAGTGGATGCACCAAAAAGGCGATCCCGTCATAATCCGCCTCTGAGGCGACGATACGGTCAAAGGCAATGGACATCCCGTATTTGGCACCGATTTCGGCGGCGGCCGCCTGCAAGTCTGCAGCGATTTCCTCGAGAACCTGTTCCGGAACCTGACCCATAGAAATACCTCGCATTCTGAGGTTCATCGGTGAACCTCCATCAACGCATGTTAGGCTGCGGGAGCGCCTGCGCAACCCCGCAACCAGCCTTAGTTTCTCAATCAGAACTCAAGCAAAGCCAAGATCACTTGAACTCATCTGGAAGCGGCACCGTGAGCCGGACCGAACCTGTTTCGGCATCGACCCATTCATCCCGGTCATCAAGCGACAAAAGCAGGATGTCCGAAGACACAGCAATGGCCTGACCTTCCAGCGCCTTCATTCGTGCAATGGCGAGCTTGCTCTGTTGACTGATCGCCTTCTGCGCCGCAGCCGACACTTCCATCAAGGCAACAGCCTCAGACGCGGTGTCACACGAGGCTCGAATTGCCGATTTCTCAACCCGAATATCGCTCCGTGTGTCGCTTTCGTCGGTGTACTGCCAGCGCCGTTCTTCGTCGTTCCATTCTCGAGCGAGCGGAAATCCAACTACAGCGCGCCCGTCGTCGGACGTGACACGAAACGGCCCTTTTACACCACCCCACTCGGTGAAGTCCTGGACGAGACAGATCCGTCCAGCAATCCCTTCATAGGAGGGGCGATTACCCCTCCCCTTATTGTGGTAGATGATCATCGCTTACCCTCAAAGCGTCTCGGGGACGCGCTTCCTGAGTTCCTCGATCCAGATGGTCGCGTTGCCGTCCGACGGAGCGCGCCAGTCGCCGCGGGGCGAAAGCGATCCGCCAGACGTGACCTTTGGACCATTCGGGACTGCAGTGCGCTTGAACTGGCTGGTCGTGAAGAAGCGGAACAGGAACGACTCGAGCCACTTGCGGATCGTCGGCAGGTCGTATGCCACGCGCTTTGCTTCCGGAAAGTTCGGCGGCCATGCGCCCTTTTCAGCGTCGCTCCAAGCGTGCAAGGCAAGGAAAGCGATCTTGGACGGGGTCATGCCGAAACGTGTCGTGTAGTACACGAAGAAGTCATGCAGGTCATAAGGCCCGATCTTGTCCTGCGTGCTCTGCATCTTGCCATCAGCGTCTGCCGGAACCAGTTCCGGAGAGATCTCGGTATCGAGGATGCTTGCCAGCGTGTCGTTCGTTGACGCATCGAACGCACCCGTCGAGATAACCCAACGGATAAGGTGCTGAATAAGCGTCTTCGAGACCGAAGCGTTGACGTTGTAGTGGCTCATGTGATCGCCAACGCCATATGTGCACCATCCAAGCGCCAGCTCAGACAAGTCACCAGTTCCCAGAACCATGCCACCGTGCATATTGGCGGCGCGGAACAGGAAGTCGGTGCGGACACCAGCCTGCACATTTTCAAAGGTCACGTCATAGACGGGCTGACCATCCGAGAACGGATGGCGGAGCATACGAAGCTCCTCAAGTGCCATCGGCTTGATGTCCACTTCCTCGGCAGTAATGCCAAGGCTACGCATAAGCGCCCACGCATTGCTCTTGGTAGAGTCGCCCGTCGCAAAACCTGGCATCGTGTAGCCGTAGATGTCCGAACGTGGCCACCCGAGCTGATCGAAGGCGCGTGCTGCAACCAGAAGCGCGTGCGTCGAGTCCAAACCGCCCGATACACCGATCATGAGGCGACGGATACCCGTCTTCTTCAGACGCGTTGCGAGACCCTGAACCTGAATATTGAACGTCTCGTAGCAGTCCTGATCGAGGCGAGCCGGATCGGCCGGAACGAACGGATATCGCGCGACATTGCGCAAAAGGTCGCCGCCCGTGTAACGCCAGAAGTGCTGGAACGTGACCTTGCGGAATTTGCGTTCACCGAGATTGAGAGTGCCGGCATCGTTGAATGTACCCGAACGCATGCGTTCGAGACGAAGACGCTCGACATCAACGTCGGCAAGGCACATCTGCGAACCCGAAGGGAAACGTTCGGTTTCGGCAAGAAGGTCGCCGAGTTCGTAGATCATCGCCTGACCATCCCACGCAAGGTCGGTCGTCGATTCACCCGGACCTGCCGCGGCGTAGAGATATGCCGCAACTGCTCGCGACGATTGCGCCGAGCACAGAAGCTTGCGGTGATCGGATTTGCCAACGGTGATGTTGCTCGCCGAGAGGTTGGCGAGGATCAAAGCACCAGCCAGCGCACCGAAGTCACTCGGCGGCGCAGGTGCCCACAGATCTTCGCAGATCTCGATGTGGAATACGAAATCCTTGTTCTCGGTGTCCTGGAAGATCAGGTCGGTACCGAACGGGATCTCCTTGCCGCCAAGTACGATAGTTTCACCGATGATGGTGCGACCGGAAGCAAACCAACGCTTCTCATAAAACTCGCGATAGTTCGGAAGGTGGGTCTTCGGAACCACGCCGATGATTTCGCCAGCGTCGATTGCCACGGCGCAGTTGAAGATGCGGCCGTTGTGGCGAAGCGGCGCGCCAATCAGAATGACCGGATCCAGATCGATGGTTTCTTCGCGGATCTTCATGATCGCGTCCTCAACTGCGTCAAGCAGCACATCCTGGAGGAACAGGTCATCGATGGAGTAGCCAGTGAGCGATAGCTCAGTAAAGACAAGAAGAGATGCCCCCTTATCATGCCCCTCCTTCGTCATTCGGATGATCTCATCAGCATTGGCCAACGGATTTCCCAGAATGACTTCGGGGACGCAGGTGCCTACGCGCACGAAGCCGTGGCTGCGGGGGTTGAGGAATTTGGCTGTCTTGGCTTCCATCTTGAATCCTTCCAGATCTTTCGGTGTCAACATATCATCGTTTTTTAGAAAGGGAAGCCCTTGCGCAATAAAATGTGACATTACGGCATCAACGCCACATTGCACCCTCTTAAAAAGCAAAACGAATCCTTTCGGCGGTTTGACCCGTGCCCGGTATTTTGCGAGTATTTAAATGGAAAATCCTGCTTAAGGTTGTTTAGCAGTATCATCTAAGGGACGGTCGCATGCTTCTGTTGTCAAAGATTCGCTCTGTTCTTCTCACTGCCGCGGCAGTGACTGTCATGGGGGCACCGCTGGCTCATGCAGGAGCACCCTGGGATTTCCGCACGATCAACGACAGCAATTACTACTTCCGTTACGAGCAAGGGTTCGGAACATCTAAGATAGACGTTCGCGATCCAATTGAAGCGAAGGATATTCTCGCTTACTACATCGGCGGCGTAGGATTCGCCTTTAACGAGAAACTGCCGATCAAGCCTCAGTGGCAGGGTCTCACGTGGCGAATAGTTGAAGGTAGCCTTCCTGAGGGGATCACTTTCGATAACCCGACGCGCACCTTCTCAGGCACTCCGACAAAGGAGAGTCGCAACCACGTCGTTCAGATGATCGGCTACAGTGCAGCAGGTGACGAGGAAGCCACTGCAGAGATTCATTTCGAGATCGTAGACATGCAGGGGTTTGGCAGTCAGGTCACTCTGTATGCCCACACCGGAAAATACAAATACGACGAACTTCAGATCCCGTCTGGTGTTGCAATCCATTCGTGGTCTGCTGACCCGGTTCTCACGCTTCCTCCGGGCATCTCTGTCGACGGCCCATACTTCCAGGGTATTCCGACTGCCGCAGGACGCTATCCGATCCTCATCCAAGGTATGGACTATCTTGGAGAAGTAGTTGCCACATATCTCGTGACCTACATCGTTGAAGATGGCCCGACTTTTGAAATCATTCCGGACGACATCCGAACACTGGATCCAAAGGGCAAGCCATTCTGGGCGTGGAGCGGTTACTTCGACTTCGGCGCACCAAATCCATATCAGGTACGTTATAAGATCGATCCGACGAAAGAGGTGCGTTACTTCTACCGCATCTCGGATCCGAACGACTCGTTGCCGGGTAAAGTTAAATCCAATAACAGCCCATACTCGCTGAACCTTATGGGATTCGTAACTGAGCCCTATGACACCGTTAAAGGCTACTTTTACGCGATCGATAGCGATGGAACGGCAGGCCCCTCCAATGAGTTCGTGTTCGGCACTGGTGATCCAACGCCAGAATGTCGTGATGTTCCGTACGCTCCCGAATTCATCACCTTCTACACCGGACGAGACATTCAGACGCAGCTAGCAGTGCCGTTTGGCGATCAGGGAGACGTGAAATTCACCCTTATCGACGGAGAACTGCCGGAAGGGCTTCGTCTCGAAGATGGCGGACGCGTTGTCGGCATGACGAGAACAGCGCAGCCTAAAACGGACATCAGCGTTCGTGTTGATGTCATCACGAGACAGACCACGCTCACTGCGCAGTGCAACTACACAATCGAGGTCAAGAACGAGCTCCTGAAGCTCGTGGATACGACACCAGCTCAGAACCAGCATGGTCGCGTAGGCGCGCCTTATTCCGGACAGATCACCGCGAAAGGTAGCATCCCTGACTTCACTATCGATTGGACCGGAGGACTTATCCCACCGACACTGTCGGCGAATGTCCCGGTAGAAAATCAGGTCACAGTTCCTGTTACGGGCACCTTCGAAAAGCCTGGCCTTCCGAATTCCTACAGTTTCACCATCATCAACGGAGACACGAATACCGCGGCTGGTGAGATCGACCTATACAGCTACGGCCCTCTTGCATTCGGAGAACCGCGCACGCACGTACCAAACATCACGGTGAAGCGTCTTGAATACGGCCCTTGGGACAGTATCCCATATGACAAGGATACCGTCGTTCCTGACACGAGCGGTGCAGTTGCGATGCCAGTTCTCACCGTCTCCAATACCGCCGACCTGCCGGACGGTGTCGTATTCGACGGCCGTAAATTCGGCGGCATGACAGCTCTGGAACCTGCCCAATATGGTCCGTTCCGCGTCACGATGAGTGACTACACAGGCGAATCTCTCGAGTCCGATCAGTTCTACGTAAATGTTGAGCCGCGCGAAGAGAACGTCGTCGCCAGCGTGGAAGACCAGGTGTTTACGGTTGAACAGGTAGACAGGCAGTTCGGAAAGGCACCTGTTGTTCAATTCCCGCCCGGCGCGAAGAACTTTACCCGAACCTTCACGCTTCATGGGCCAGAACTGCCTGCATGGGCGCATTTCGATCCGGCAACCGGAAGTGTGTCTGCTGACCCCAATGTCCCGTATGGAGATCTTGAACAGCCTGCAAATACGACTGTTTTCGGCCCATACACGGTAACCGTAACGGATGATGATCCGGTTGAACCATCGACTTCAGAGCATTCGCCTGAATTTTATGTGCGCTTGGTCGACCTGCCACCACCGAGTGGAGAAACCCTTCCAAAGGTTCTCGGTACAGTGTCTGGCGATGCCGATGAAGGCTTCCGCATACTGAAGAAAGCCGTAATGTCCGTGAAGTCGATGGTGGGCATTCAGTCCACACGTCAGAAGACCGTCACGAACCTTGTGGTGCGAGACCTCGCTAGCAGAATCAAGCCGAAGACCATTATCGGTGATGTGAAGGACGTTATCTTCACCCACTCAGAGCCTGCAGCGCCAGCGGGCGTTCCTCTGCAGATCAGCGCAGACGGACACAATGCATGGTTCGACGGTTCTCCAACCGAGCCATTCGAAGGCACCGTGGAAGTCTATTTCAAGGATAGCCGCGGTCGCGTTGGAGCGATTCTTGTGCCAATGGAAATCAAGCCTTATCCATCTGCCACTATGACGCAGGAAAGCTATGACCTTCCCCGTCTAGCCCCTGCCATCGATTACAACATCGTTCCTAACAACTGCGATGACTGCTGGAGTGCGCCGAAGTGGGAACTTGACCCTAATGGTGGCCCGCTGCCAGAAGGTCTCTCTGTTAATCCGACAACCGGGGCTATCATCAATTCGACGGAAGAACTTGATGATGAAACCCCCGGCACGAATTCGCCATTCTCCGGTATCGTCCTGAAGGCAACCTCAAGGGGCGTGAACGGAGAATCCTTGGTTTTCTGGACGGATCCTTTCGAAATCAAGATCAAGCCGCGTGTGCCAATGGAGTTGAAGTACCCGACAGGGCCTGATGTCTGGTACCTGAACGACAAGACAAGCTCGACAGGATACACCTTCAATTCCCGTGATATTTCCGCGCCATATGTCAGCGGATCTCACCGTCCGGCTGTCACCTATCGCTACGACAGCATCGGCCTGCGTCCGCTGCAGAGCGTGAACTCAACAACGGGAATTTTCGCGTGGGATCTAAGCGATGTGACCCTTGGACGCTTCTCCACGGAAGTCACTGCGGTTGACTCCGAAGGTCAAGAAGCGCCTGCGACACTGGATATTAAGGCGACCCTTGAAGGTGGCGTGAAAGTTGTATCGGCAGGCGGCGAACTAAGACTGCGGCAGTCGGAAAGCTTTATGACGGGTGACCCAGACCTAAGCCCAAAGCACGCCAAACCTATCATCGTTGAACATGCAGTCGGTGAGATGACATATTCCGTCACAGGCGCACCAGCGACCGTGCTCTTCTCTCCGTCCGACCTCTTCCTCGAGGGTAGCCGATTTGACCAGAAGGGATACAAACAGCTTTACATCACTGGTAAGGATGCCGATGATCGCAAGCTCGATATCTTGGCTCCTATCACCTACTCATTCGATATCGTTGAGCCTCTTGCTTTTGTCGGCATTCAAAAAGGTCCGTTTGCAGGACGGCAATATTCTGTCGAAGAGCCAATCAACGCTTCCTTCCCGAGCGTCACAAACGTCATGGATTCCCTGGAGTTCGAAATCCGTTCGGCCGATGGTCAGGATATACCCGGAACCATTGTCTATAAGTTCTACGACAGTGAAGGGAATTTCGGCTACTGGCAGTGGAGCAATCCGGATGGTAGCGGCAACGTGGTTGCGGCCGACGATCCGCTTTGGGAAGACAAGCTACCGCTTGATGCGCTGGTTTTTGACCCTGAGGACATGACTCTGAAGGGCATTCCATCCAAGGCTGGTACGTTCAACCTCGAACTGGTCGCAAGGGATACATATCGCAATTCCTATCTGCACCAGGATGACGCAAACTATCCGGAAGAAAAGCGACAGGAAAACAATACGGCGACCACACAGGTGACGCTGCAGATTGCGCCTGCGCATGATCTCGAAATCGTCAACGTTACCCACGAAGGCGAGACTTCAACCGAAGCGTTCCCGCGCTTCACGCAGTCTCCTACGATGCGAGGTGTCGTTTCGAATGCCGCCTACGGCCGTCCGCTGACATGGACGAAGGTCACCGGAACGCTTCCTGATGGCATCTACGTCGCACCGACTTCGATAAACCTCGTGTTCGGAAGCTATGCCGAGAACATGGGTACGTTCTCGAACATCGTCTATGAAGGTGTTGATCGTGCAGGCCGCAAGATTCGCAATGACGCTATCACCTTCGAAGTTGGAGAACGCCAGACCTTCGAACTTGTAGCGACATCAAATCCGAAAAAGATGGCTGTCTTCCTGACTGACGCGGATCTAACGGTCACTCCGAAGAACCAAGCCTATGGACGAAACATCGGCAAGAACAACTGGTCGGTGACGGGGCAGCAGAACCTGCCTCCGCAGGTGAAGATGACGATCGATGATCGTGCCATCCGTTTCTCGGGAACTTCAAACGTTGTCGGAACTTATGGCCCAGTCGTTGTCACGGCGAGGGACGCTCTCAACGCAATCGCGTCGGTTTCGCTGACTTTTGAAGTTCGCATCCCGGATGGTCCTATCCAGCTTGATGTTACCAACATCAAGACGAAACAAACCTATCCATTCCAGATGCAGGCGACTGCGACCAACACCTATGGAACGGTTCGGTTCTACTCGTACAACATCACCGACACCCACGCGGCGAACATGACGCTCAATGAAGCGTCGGGCTTCATCTCAGGGAAGTACGATGAACCGACGAAGTTCACGTTCGATACCTATGTCACCGATTCCACGAACAGAGTGACATCACGTCCGACGAACGTCGAAGTGCTGCCGTTCCTTCGTGTGATCGTTCCACAGACGGTAAGAGCAACTGAAACAATCAATCTGGTTCAGGATGTTGCGACGGATTACGTGCTTGGAACAGTCACCTACGAAAAGGGTCAGGGAGACTGGCCGGATGGACTTACCGTTAACCCGACCACAGGTCGTATCAGCGGCGCTTCCAGATCCGAACCCGGCACCTATTCAGGACTGACGATCAAAGCGACGGACACGTTCACAGACTACCTTGGGCAAACATATACGGATGTCCAGGAATCGAACGTATTCGAAATCGCTCTGGACGGCATACCGGAAATCTCCGATGTGAAGAGCACTGAAGCCAACCGCTTGATGCTCTACACAAAGGACGTTCAGGCTCAGAGCTGGTTCCCGACCGTCATCGACAAAATCACGAGGAAGACGTGGAACCTGCCGAACACGGTTTACTCGATAAACAAGGATTTCGAGTACGAAACTGGCCTCAACTTCGATACATCGACAGGCGAGATCAGCGGAACTCCGACGAAGCTTGTGGTCTACAAAGATCTGACGATTACCGTCACGTCTCCTCATGGAAACACGGACACGACTGCGCCGTTCTGGTTCGCCGTGCAGCCGCAGGGCACTATCTGGGCGAGAGCGGGACAGACGGACACCTATCGCAACCGTGTCGGCACGCTGATGGCAACAGAAGCTCCAATCTTCGACAACACGGTCGGCGAAGTGGTCTACACCGCTACTGGCGTTCCGAGAGGAATGAGCGTCGATTCACGAACGGGTATCGTAAGTGGAACCCCAACCGGGGCAGGCACGTCCACGGTCGTTGTTACAGCAACGGACGGTGCTATGCGCACTGCAACGCTTACCTACACGATCGTAAACAAGGGAGCACTTGACCTCACGCTTGCGAAGCCGACCAACGGCATAAACATCGGCCAGAACTACACCAACCTGAACAAGCCGACCGCGACGAATGTCGGCGGGACAGCGACTTACACGGCGACGGGGCTCCCTAATGGGATTACGCTCAACACGTCGACAGGTGCGCTCGCGGGAAGCCCGTCCGACACGATCCCGAACAACACCGAATTCCCGGTCACGGTCAGGATTACGGATGACTTCGATGGAGAGTGGAAGGAGATCAATTACACCTTGACGGTGGCGCTGCCGATCTTGCCAGCACCCGATCAGACGGCTGTGTACAACCTCCGCCACAACGAGCCATTCGAAACCGATGCACCAATCTTCACGAATGCCATCGGAGGCGTAACTTACTCGATAAATGGCTTTGCCGCTGGGCAGGGAGGACTGAAGGTCGATGCGAACACGGGGATCATATCCGGAACCCCTGTATTCGTGTCGTCCGGAAGTTACCCGAACTACTACCCGCCGTCTCACTTCACCTTCGTCGTGAACAACATCACGCTGACGGTAACGGATTCGACCGGAAGAACGGGAACCCTCAAATACGTGATCAATACGCGGCGTGATCTGACGATGACGCTGGCGAACCCGATCATCGCCATCGACTTCGATAAGGCATACACGAACATCAACAAGCCAACCGTGACCAATGGCGGCGGCACCCTTACGTTCACTGCGACGGGCCTTCCAGATGGTCTGACCATCAACCCGTCTACAGGTGCAATCAGTGGAACTGTGCCTTCGGGCAGATACCAGGTCGGGGACACGTTCAACGTCGTTGTGACGCTTACAGACGCGTATGACGGCGACACAACGACAGTTTCCTATCCGCTGACACTCGCTGATCAGATAACCGTTCCGACTGGACAGAAAACTACTTATGCCGTCCGGGTCGGCGATACTCTGACAGTCGATCTGCCAAGGGTGGAAAATGCGTTCGGAACCGTCACGTGGAGTGCGAGCGGGAAACCTGCGTGGCTCAACCTCTCTGCTGCCGACGGAGCTCTTTCGGGCACAGCAACGGGTACGTTCAACGGTACGGTTACTCTGACGGCTACGGACTCCATCAACAGGACCGCATCGATCGCTTACTCGATCGTTTCTCGGCAGGCACTGGGTCTCACCTTGACCCCGACGTTGAATGGTCTGGATTTTGGAAAGGTCTACAGTGCCAACCAGAACCGACCGACAACGAGCGGCATCGGTGGAACAGCGAGATTCGAAGATGTTGGCGGTGTCATATCTTCCATGGGGTTGACCTTCAACACCGCTAACGGATCCTTCTCCGGAAGCATTTTGAATAGCCTGTCACATGGGGATAAGTTCCAAGCGGTCGTTCGTGTCTACGATAGCTTCGATGACCTACGCGCACAGCTCGTCGATGAAGGCAACGTGTCTACCCCTGTCGATGACCTGACTCCATACCACAGGGAAGTCACCTACGAACTGACGGCAACGTCGCCTATCACAGCAGTCGCTGGACAGACGACGAGCTACATCCTGCGCGTCGGTGACACGCTTACTGTGGATCTGCCGATGTTCGACAATGTGATTGGCACGCCGACCTACAGCCAGAGCGGAAAGCCTTCGTGGCTCGTCTTCTCCACGATAGACGGTAGCGCGACAGGAACGGCGACTGCCGTTTCCAATGGGTCGACCATTAGAGTCACGGTGAAGGATGAAACTAACCGCACCGCAACGTTCGACTATCAGGTGACTACCAAGGCTCAACTTGGTCTGACGATCCCGACCGTGATCAACGGCATCAACATTGGCGAAACCTACGGCCCGACAAACGTGCCGAAGGCAACCAACGTGGCCGGCACAGCCTCGTATGAGGATGTTGGAGATGTCATCGCCAATACAGGCCTGACATTTGATCGGGCAACGGGTTCGTTCTCTGGGCAGATGTCGGCGGACATGCAGCACGGGGACACGGTCAACGTAGCTGTTCGTCTGACGGACAGCTACGACGCACCACGGCTTCAGCTCATCGCCAAGGGCAATGTTGTTCCTCCGGCTTCAGACGCTAATCCGGGATACAGGGAAGTCAGCTACAGCCTGACCGCCGCTCACCCGCTGACGATCGTTCCGGGTCAGAAGGACACGTACACTGCCCGCGTCGGCGATACAGTCACCACGGATCCAGTGCTGGTCAACCATGCCGTAGGTAACCCTGAGTTCGTCGCCACGGGTATGCCCGCGGGACTTTCGGTTGATCCAGCTACAGGCTCGATCTCGGGAACGGTACAAACTGCAGGAAACTACACGATCGTCGTGACGGCACGTGATGCGTCGCTCAGAACGGCAGTGTTTACCTACACGCTGACGACCAAGGGCAAGTTCGAGCTCGCCCTCGCGCAACCTCTGACCGATATCTGGCAGAGCGCGGCTCAAGTGTACGAAGGCATCAACCAGCCAACGGCGACGAACGTTGGTGGTACTGTCTCCTACACGGTCGTGGGGCTACCTTCGCAGTTCACCTTCGACAGCAACACCGGAGGCATTTCTGGATACATCAACCGCGGAACATATCCGAACGGCACGACCTTCCCGGTCACGGTGACCGCTACCGATAGCTTCGACGGTATGCAGAAGGAGGTCGCCTATACCCTGGCGATCCGCAATGCGCCGGATCCAACCATATCCGTTGAGCCTGCTGAGACTGGTTACATCGCAACAGCCGCAGCGGCAGTCACTCCGACTGTGACGAACGGAAAGACCGGGGACATTGTCACGGTCGAGGCCGGACAGCTTCCTCCAGGCTTCTCCATCGTTCAGGAAAACGGTGTATGGAAGCTCATGAAGGTTGCCACAAGCGAGAGCGATATTGGCGTGTATAAGGGGATCAGGCTGCGTATCACCGACACTGACGGTCGTAGCACGGTAAGCCAGCCGTTCGACATGATAATCCGCCCGCAAACCTTCCTAAGCTTTGCAACTCAGGTTGTGGAAGCACGGGCGGATGTCCCAATGAGCATCCCGGGGCCGACACCAGCAACAGGCGTAGCGATTGAAGATTTGACCTTCTCCTTTACGACCGACGTGACGGGCGGCAAGTTGAAGATCAACCCAACGACTGGCACGCTGTCGGGTACCTTCAGCAACAATGGAACGAACGTCGTCAAGGTCGTTGAGCACTACAACGGCAAGCCGATCCGCGAGTTCAGCTATAACCTGACGCTCAAGATCGTCCAGCTCTCCGTAAAGGTCTCTGACTTTGCGGTATTGGCAGATGTCGCTGCCTCGAAGCAAGTCGTCGTGGAGTATCCACATTCCACGGCTACCTTCGCTCTCACAGGCAATGTCCCAGCAGGCATATCGATCAACTCTGATGGTGTCATCAACGGCACTGCCAGCACCCCTGGTGTCTACCAGATTAGCGTCGTCTACGAAGATGACTACGCGATGGTCACGGTGCCTGTCAGAATGACCGTGATCGACTCATCGGCCGGACATCGGTTCTGGAAGGTCAACGCGATCCGAACAGCAGGCGGGTCTGCCGCCGATGGTGCTCTGTACGAAGTTGTCTTCTACGACGCTGGAAACAATGAAGTGCAGAATCTGGGTACGGTTTCGGGAGATCCGTCGGTATTTGATGGTGATTTCTCAACTGGCGTGCCAGTGGGCGCTTCCGGAACCGATCTCATCGTCTCCTATGAGAAGAACGTGGCAATCTCCAGAGCGGTTGCAACAGCCATCGCACGCAAGGCTGGAACGGCATATTCGAATGTCGTGCTGACCTACTACTGGTCGGACGATGGCGTGAATTGGACGAAGGCTGGTGGCACAACGACCGTTGGTTACAACAGCGGGCTCCCTGTGACGGCAACCACAACGATCGGCAACTAGCCACGAAGAAAGCCCCGGAAACCAAATTCCGGGGCTTTCTGGTTCAGCCGAACTGCATTCAACGACTGTCGGGAACGATTGGAACGTACTGCTTCACGGCACCTCTCCCTTTGATAGGTCACAAACGAAGAATACAACAAGCACTTGCGACAAACGCCAAGGATTCGATTTCAATATGTTGACATACGAATCCTTTGAGATAGAACATGGGGTATCAGGTTTTGCCGCAAGGCATCGAAGGAGCATGGTTTGTCGCTAAGTCTTGCAAAGATCGAAGCACTCGCTCCCGATCAGTCCTCGCTTTCATCCGCGAAGAAGCTTCTTAAGCCTTCTGGCTGGCCGTGTCTTTGTGAGAACGGCGAAGGACTGATCTGGGGTGAGTGCCAGGGATCAGGAGCTACCCCATACCGAATTTCGATCGACGAAGGCGACGCAGGCTACAAATGCACCTGCCCAAGCCGTAAGTTCCCCTGCAAACATTCTCTCGCACTCATGTGGCTGCGGGCGGAGGGTAAGGTCGACTTCGCGAAGAACACGCCTCCGGGCTGGGTGACTGACTGGGTATCACGGCGCCGCGGCCCGTCATCGAACGCTTCCGCCAGCAAACCCAAGGCCTCCATTGCCGCGACGGAAACGGAAGAGGATCAAGGCACCCCAGATCCCAAGGCCGAGGCTCGCGCACAAGCCGCTCGGGAGCGAAGCCGCAAGGAACGCGAGGCAGCTATTGCCGGGGGGCTAGAAGAGCTATCTATCTGGATCAGCGACCAGATCGAAGCCGGGGCTGCGGTCTTTGCTTCGAACCCGGCTCCGGCTTGCCGAACCATGGCACAGCGCCTGTTTGACGCGAAAGCCGGAGGCCTTGCAGTCATGATCGACTCCCTGCCCTCTCGGCTCTATGCGATCCCCGAGGTCCGAAGATCGCTGGCGGCGGTACGAGAGCTTGGCACCGTCACTTTGATCACATCTGCTTATGCCAAGCAGGATCAACTTCCCGCCGTCCTCAAAGAGGACGTTCGTCAGGTTGTCGGTTGGAATATCACCCGTGACGCGCTTCTTGCGAGTGATAGCGCTGAGAAAGCAGATGCCCGTTGGCATGTGTGGCTCACTCGAGCTGAGGTTCAGCCCGACAAACTTCGTCGCATCGAAACATGGCTTTACGGGGCAGGACGACATGCCGTCCTGATCGACTACGTTCCTGTTTCGACCGGAGCCGCAGGTAGCGGTTATATTGCTGGAGAGGCGTTCGATGCCGAACTCGTCTACTATCCTTCTGCGGTGCCGCATCGTGCGCTGATTGCACAAGCCAAAAGCGCCAGCGTGCAATTCGACGGCGGGATTGGTCTTCCTGATCAAACACTGTCTGAGGCTTTTGAGGAATATCTCTCTGCTCTTGCTTTGAAGCCGTGGCTCGGGGATTACCCCTTGTTCTTCAAAGGAGCGCGCATCCGTCGAGCCGGAACAGCTCTCTACTTGGTCGATGAAGATATCTGTCTACCAATTGATCAGGATCGGGTATCGGTCGCGTGGCCGCTACTGCAGTGTGGCAAGGTGGATGGAGCCGTCATCTGGAATGGTGACGTAGCCTTCCTCGCTTGGCTGGAGACTGACATCGGGAGGTGGAAACCATGAGCGCCTCCGAACTGTCAAATTCCATCCTACCCGCGCTTCTGACCGGTGTTCGCGGTCGAGTTTTGCCTCAACCCTATGGCGCAACCGACAGTCTGCAGGTCCTCGCGCTTGCCGCGCAGGCGATGAAGTTTGAAAAACCTCATCCGCCAGAGGCATTCATCATCGAGGAACACGTTGCTGACACCCGCAAGATCGTGCCGGAGGTCATTCGTCCGCTGCTCATGGAGTTCATCGCTACCGGAGCGACCCTTGGGGCCGTAGGACGGATCAGGATGGCGATCGCTCGTGTGTTAGCGAATAATGGTCTGAAGCTTCACCCCTTCGACCTCCCGTCCGCCGAAACCTTTGTTGAAGAGTACAAGGAGTTCCTTGGCGTAGAAGCGCAGGCTTTCGCTCAACGAAACGCAGCGCCCGAACAGCGTGTGAACTATTTTGCGGCGGAAACCATGAATGACGAGACGTGGCTCCTCGGAAACCGTGGCGAACGGGCAAGCTACATTGCTGAACGTCGTCAGCAGGATCCGGAAGCGGCCCTTCGTCTCGTGGAAGATGCGTGGAGCACTTTCGATGTCGAGGGCAAGGTGCGGCTCGTTAGAGCCTTGCGAGTGCAATCTAATCCGGGAGACGTTCCATTCCTGAGGACTCTCCTCAAGGAGCGATCTCCTCGTATCAAGGACGCAGCCCGCGCCATGTTGGCGCGTCTCCCGGGCTATGACGGGGATAATCCCAATCTGAGGGAAGCCCTGTCACGAATTGAGCCGAGGAAGAACAATCCCGGGGCGTTCAGCCTGCAAGTTCCGACGAACGTCTATAACTACAATACGAACGAATGGATCGTATCGACGTTTGCGGGATTCGGCATCGAAGAACTGGCCCGCGCAAAGAACCTGTCAGTCCATGAACTGCTGCATTCCGCCGTTCCAGACGAACGTCTTCTGTGCGGCTTGATGGTGAGCGCCACCAATGATGGGCGCTTCGACATCATCGAGATGATCACGGAGAAGTATCTTCCTACCAAGAAGGACTTCCTGTTCCAGCACCCCATTCCTGGTGTCGAGCGGCTCACCGCAGATGAGCGGGAAGAATGGCTGCGCGCCGCAGTGAAACCCGCGCAGTGGACGGACATCCCTGTGTGGATGCTGACCTCAATTCACGACCTCCTCGAAGGACACATGCCACGGGATGTTGCTGAAGCGATTTTCAACGCGCCAGTCACAAAGCGAATGCTTGGCACAGATGGAAGAAGCGGCTTCACCCCCGACCATTTCGAGTTGCTCGCCATCATGTGCCCCGCAGATCTGCGCGCGCGGTACGTCGCGATGTGCGCACTCTATCCACACGCGGCATCCGCAATCAAATTCCTCGAAATCCTGAACTCACTGGAGAACCAGAATGGCTGAATCCCAGCTTCGTCGTCCCGCCGAGGACATCTTTGCCGCCGAACTCGCTGCTCTTGAGCGAGGCGACGACTATCCGCGCCCGGAGAAATGGAAGCTGTCGCCAAGGGCCGTCGCGACCTTCATCCTTGGAGGCACCGCCAAAGACGGTACTCCGATTTCGGCCAAGTATGTCGGCAACCGTCGCCTGATTGAAACGGCTGTCGCCACCCTCGCTACTGACCGCGCGCTCCTGCTGCTTGGATTGCCGGGAACTGCCAAGTCGTGGGTTTCCGAAAACCTTGCCGCAGCCATCTCCGGATCCTCGCAGCGTCTCATCCAGTGCACGGCCGGCACCGACGAGAACCAGCTCCGGTACGGCTGGAACTACGCGATGCTTCTTTCCAAGGGGCCTAGCCAGGACGCGCTTGTTAAAACCCCACTCGCTCGCGCCATGGAAGATGGAACGATCGTTCGTCTCGAAGAGCTGACTCGTATGGGATCCGACGTACAGGACACCCTTATCACCGTTCTTTCGGAAAAGACACTTCCGGTGCCGGAACTCGACTTTTCGATCGATGCCGCCCGTGGTTTCAACGTGATCGCTACCGCAAACAATCGCGATAAGGGCGTGAACGAACTGTCATCCGCATTGAAGCGCCGTTTCAACGTCGTCGTCCTTCCTTCTCCTGCGACGCTGGAAGAAGAGACCCAGATCGTTATCAAGCGCGTCAATGAAATCGGGACCTCTCTGGCTTTGCCTCCGATCCCTGCCGCGGATCAGGAACTGGCTCGCCTCGTGACCATCTTCCGCGAAATCCGCGACGGAAAGACCACCAACGGAAGGGTCAAGCTCAAGACTTCGACAGGCTCGCTGTCGACCGCTGAAGCAATCTCTGTCGGTGTGGCGGCCTGGTCCGAGGCAGCTCATTTTGGCGAAGGGCGCATCGATGCACAAAGCCTTGCTGCAAACATCGTCGGCGCCGTGGTCAAGGATCCGGTGCAAGATGCCGTTGTCATGTCCGAATATATTGAAACCGTCGTCCGCAGTCGCCCAGGCTGGGATGATATCTACACGTCCATCCGCGAGGTCATGTAAGAGTGAAACGCAAGGCGCATCTATTCGGCATCCGGCATCACGGCCCAGGTTCGGCAGCGCTCCTTAAGGGTGCTCTCGACAAGCTGGATCCGGCATGTGTCCTGATCGAAGGCCCGCCGGAAGGCGATGCACTCATTGCTCATGCCGCTCTCCTCGGCATGAAGCCACCGCTTGCGATGATGTTCTATGCCGTAGATGAAGCACAGAACGCTGTCTTCTCTCCATTCGCAGAATATTCGCCAGAGTGGGTCGCGATTCGATGGGCGATGGAGCGCGGTCGTGAGGTTCGTTTTATCGACTGGCCGGCCGCCGTGTCCCTTGCCCTGAAGAAGGTGAACGAAGCAGAAGCTCTCGCTGTCGTTACATCGGAGGACGACGAAGCCGAAGAAGCCTTTGCTGAGGACACTGAAACAGTTGGAGATCCTCTCGATGTTCTCGCGGAAATGGCGGGATATAGCGACGGCGAGAGCTTCTGGAACGCCCTCATTGAGCAATCCGGTATTGAGCAGGATCCAATTGCAGTCTTCGCGGCTATCGAAACCGCCATGACAGAGACGCGATCTCTCTACGGAGAGAATTCGATAATTGGCAGTCACCGGGCGAGACGTGATCTCCTACGCGAAGCGTTCATGCGTCAGCACATTCGAGATGCGCTCAAGAAGACTGATGGCGAAGTGGCGGCCGTCGTCGGCGCATGGCACGTCGGTGGACTGCGAGCTGAAACCACAGTCGCTGAAGACAAAGCCATTATGCGGGATCTACCGCGCATCAAGGTCGATGCCACATGGGCACCTTGGAGCGACGGACGGATGACATTCGCGTCAGGTTATGGCGCTGGCGTTGTCTCGCCGGGTTGGTATCGCCACCTCTGGTCTCTGTACGAGCGTGGCGGCATCGAAGGCGTAGAACCATTTGCCGCTGTGTGGCAGGCGAAAACTGCGTCCCTCCTGCGCGAAGAAGGTCACCAGGCTTCCACGGCATCGGCTATCGAAGCAGCAAGGCTGTCGCTTGGTCTGGCCGCCATGCGGTCGCTACCCCTGCCGGGATTGACCGAAATGCGCGACGCATCGCTCTCGATCTTGTGTGGCGGTGATGAGGCGCTGTTCTCGATCATTGAACGGAAGCTCTACATTGGCGACCGGATTGGGGAGATTGATGAGGCCGTCCCTCAGATGCCGCTTGCCCAAGACTTCGAGCGCTGGTGCAAGAAAACTCGACTGAAGCCGTATGAGGATCAAACCGAGCTGAAGCTGGATCTCAGAACAGAGATTGGCTTGGCTCGTTCAACTTTCCTGCACCGCCTCAACATGATCAACGTCAACTGGGGAAGACTGCAGGAAGCCGAGGCCGGGCGAGGAACCTTCCGCGAGATCTGGACGCTTGCATGGGCACCGGAGATGTCCGTTAAGCTCGCAGAAGCGCTCGTATGGGGGCTTTCAATTGAGCAGGCGGCGGGGGCGTGCGCCATTGACCGGGCTGACCACGCTCAGAGCATCTCCGAACTGGCAGAGCTTGTTCGTGCAGCACTTGTGGCAGATCTGCCCGATGCGGCAACCTCATGTATCGAGAAGCTACAGGCGGCGGCCGTCAACATGAGTGACCTGACGGACATCATGAAGGCCGTTGTGCCACTCGCCCGGATTGCCCGTTACGGCACATCCCGCAAGCTTCCGGAAGCGGAACTCCGCGCGCTTATCACTGCGATGGCCGTCGAAGTGAATGCTGGCATCAGAATCTCCTCTCATCAGTTGGAAGACGAAGCTGCGCAGGCACGAGTGATGGCGATGCGTGACTATGACGAGATCCTTTCCTTATCAGGTTACGAAGATCTTGCGCAGGATTGGCAACGGCAACTTGCTCTAATTGTCGATGACACGAATGTCGTTTCCCCCGTCGCTGGCTTGAGCCTCCGCCGCCTCCACGACCAGAAAATCTGGAGCGATGAACAGGTGTCGGCAGCGTTTTCGCGCCATATCACTGGGGAAACGTCCCAACGAGCCGGAAGCTTCATGGAAGCGTTTCTGAAGGGCGCAGCAGAAATCCTCATCCAAGATGCGTCCCTGCTTTTCATCGTTGATGAATGGATGTCAGGCCTCGATGAGGAAAGCTTCATCGAAGCCCTGCCTCTGATGCGTCGCACGTTCTCCGAATTCGACGATTCAAGTCGTCATCGGATCCTGCAACGTGTTTCCTCCGGGCAGAAGGAAACAGTTGCCTCGGCATCTGTGGAAAGCATCCCGGACAACGAGGCATTTGAACGCGCCATCCCGCTCCTCAAGACCATTCTCGGAATCGCAGCATGACCGTACTCGTAGACGAAAGAACACGTCGCTGGAAACTCGCTCTCGGCAACGACATGGACGGTCTGTCTGACCGGGATCAGAGGATCGGTGGTGCGCTGTCCGCCCTGTATGACATCGAGCGGGGGAAGAACGGGAAAGGCTCTCGCGGAGGCCGGGCTGGATTTGGATCGTCCTCCCCGAAAGTCTCAAAATGGCTTGGAGATATCCGCGAGTTTTTCCCGACACCTGTGGTCCAGGTCATCCAGAAGGATGCATTCGAACGTCTCGATCTGAAGGCGCTCATGATGGAGCCGGAGTTTCTGGAGACCCTGGAGGCCGACGTTCATCTCGTGGCGGAACTGATCTCGCTGCGAAGTGCGATGCCGGAACGCACGCGTGACACAGCCCGTGCCGTCGTGAACAAGGTCGTAGAAGAGCTGATGAAGCGTCTACGCACCAAGACGGTCGAAACCATTAAGGGCGCACTCAATAAATCGATCCGCACCCGTCGACCCAAGTTCAACGACATAGACTGGGATCGCACCATCCTGGCCAATCTCCGTCATTGGCAAGAGGACTATCGAACGGTCGTACCGGAGACGCTGATCGGTTTTGCAAGACGCACAAAAACCCGGGCGGATCTCGATGATGTCATCCTCTGCGTTGACCAATCCGGCTCGATGGCTCCATCGGTCGTCTATGCATCTATCTTCGCCGCCGTGATGGCTTCCCTTCCCGTGGTCTCAACCAAGCTCGTGTGCTTCGACACCACTATCGTTGATCACACACCAATGCTTGAGGACCCGGTCAGCGTCCTGTTCGGGATCCAACTCGGCGGCGGCACCGATATCAATGGCGCTCTCGCCTACTGCCAGAACCAGGTAGCAACCCCTTGCAAGAGCCATCTCGTCCTGATCTCGGATCTCTACGAGAACGGCGACGAGCGATCGATGCTGAAGCGCGTGGCTGCCCTTAAACAGTCTGGTGTGAACGTGATTGTGTTACTCGCGCTGTCGGATGAAGGTCGTCCGAGCTACCACGCGAACAACGCCGCCGCGATTGCCGCCATGGGATGTCCGGTGTTCGCCTGCACACCCGATCAATTCCCCGATCTGATGGCAGCAGCACTCTCGAAGGCCGACATCAGCCAATGGGCTTCCTCACAAGAGATCGAAATCATCAGAGCGGCGGCCTGAGCCACCATTGAAAAACATCTGAAAGCTGACACGACATGCAGGACTACACCAACAAACAAACGTACATCGCAGCGGGGCTAACGCGTGATGACTTCAGAGAACATGTCCCGCATGTCTACGACCGCATTCAGATAGAACCGCTGCACCCGATCTACCAACAGACGGAACAGCCTTTCACGGAAACGATGTTCAAGTACCCGACGCTTCCGCTCTTTGTCGGTAAGTTTGAGTTAGATCCAAATGAGATTGATGGCCTTGAGCTAAACGTTCTTCGGATGATGATCCGGAAGAACGATGAAAAGGCATCCGTTTTCCTTCCCAAGGCGGCCGATCCAATCGCCCCTCTGATCCTTCAGAACATCAACTATCATCGCCAGTATTTCGGCGAGAACGCTGATGCCTTCATCTATCTGACGATGCGTGTCTGTGACTACGAGACCCTGTATTACAGGAACTCGGAGGAATGGCACATCGATGGATACCAAGGTGCTCGCATTGCCCGTCACAAAGTCGAGCAGAACGCCCTATGGAGCAACGTAAATCCAACCCAGTTCTCCCTGCAGCCGTACTTTTGCGAAGGCATCAATCCGCGCATCCATGACATCAATGAGTTCTTCAATCGGAACACTGACGAAGCCTTCGCGGTCAAAGGCGTGGAGAACGGCATCTATTTCATCAATCCGTATCATGTCCATCGGACCTGTCCTGAAGAATTCCAAGGCAAGCGCGTATTTGTCAGGATCAACTTCTCACCTGTCCTGATCGAGGATCCGACCAATACGGTCAATCCATGCTTCCCAGAAATGGTGTTTGAGAAGCGAGCGGATGTCCGCAACTTCCTTCATGCGTACGAGATCAATGAGACAGTCGGCTCGGGCATCGAGAAGATTTGAAGGAAGGTCTGCACGGCAAAGGATTCACTTCCTCCACCGCAACCAAAAGTGTCAGTTGCCTAGATTGAAAGATTTTGGTATCGATGGGCGATGAGCAAAAGCAAAGCAATTTGGCGAGCCATTACAACGGTTAACGCCCCACTGCCCATTCACATCACTCCAGATACTTTGGTGTCGGCATTATTGCTTGAGACCACCGACGAGAAATGGCAACCTCATGTACAAGCATTTTTTAGAGAGGTAGCTGTAGAGGTTCTCATGGATTTGGTTGTCGAAGGTACCTTGTCGTTTGACAATCTCGCACACGCGATCAAAGCTTGGGCGGTGGATGAGGAGTACGAAAATGCGGGATGGGTCAGGGAGATGGCTCCCGTCGCAGTGGCAAAGCTTGATGGGGCTAACTCTCAGAGCTCTTGATTCTGTTTCTCACGACGGAAACACGCCGTTATGGACATTTGGCGGCGGCACCTCTTTGGCTATAGATTTAAATCATCGTGTCAGCTACGATATAGATGCGTTCCTGGACTCCGCCAAAGTAATACAAACTCTAGTGCCCGTGAAGAATGTCGTAACGAGACTGATTTGCTGGAACAATGAGCAAAACCGAGCAGATTTTCAATATCCCGGTCACTACCTGAAATTGATCGTGAGGAATAAAGGGGAGATAGATTTTCTTAGTACATCCCCTTTGACTGAAGACGCAATAGTACCTTTTTCGTTTCATGGTCGGCATATCGACCGTGAGCGACCCGCGGAAATAATAGCTAAGAAAATCTATTACAGGGGGTCGCAATTTAAAGCGAGAGACATTTTTGATCTCGCATGCACGTACGCCCAAATGCCGACAGAAATTGATATCGCAGCGAACTCTCCATTTATGAGTGCAGACGTTTATTCCCGCACACGTCTTCGAATTGAACAGAGGGTTGACCAGTTTCGGAAAGAGATTGCGGTTGAAGTAAACCCAACGAAATTGGGCAATGCCTACATGAAAGACGCATGCGATCTTGCGTTGGAAGCATTGGATGCGATGGAGTTGGGGAAAAGCCCGATACCTTAAAAGCGTTTGAGCGGAAAGGTACAAGAGTAGGTAGCAATTGCCACGTACTCCTAGCCACCCAAGGGGTCGCAGCGACCCTATAGGAAGGGTTGTCAATGGCAGCGGCACCACCTCAGTAAAGCCCTCAAATCGCGAGGACGGTCTTAGACTTGGCGTATCGGAGCGCTAGTCTCGTGATCTGAAGGTCGTCCTGTTCGATATTGGCATCGGAGCTTTCCTGAGGGCATCCAAAGAAAAACCGGGAGCGGATACCACCACCGCGGTCTACCATTATCGACACAACGCGGTCAGTCCAACCAGGATTGAGCTCGCCAATCCCTCGTTCGTTTCCTACGAGCGGACGCAAGCGCAGACAGCGGTTCGGATTTGCCTCAAAGAAAAGGCGATCGAGCTCCAATGCGATGTCGTCCGAAAAGGTCATTGGGTAAATCTGTGCGCCGCGGTTCGGATCATCATGCGCACGACGGAGTTCAGCGAGCAACTTTGCCCCAATCCCGCTTCTTGAACTCAGCCAATCCTCAACAGAGACGATGGTCGACTGCCTTACACCGGACAATTGCACAATGCGGCCACTGAGGAGCTCGTCCATGATCGCGGTGACGTTATTCTCGCCCGCAGCAAAGGCCGCAAGGACTTCTGCCGATTTTCCATCAAGACGTGATCCGGGGACAGCCTGTAGCTGGCCATTCAAAACATAGGGGAGCAACATCTGACCCTTTGATGCACGCTTCTTTGCCTCACCCATTCGATCACCTTTCCAAAACCACTGAGACACCATTTTTAAGCTTGTTTTGTAAACATTCAATCCTTTGATTCGTCTCTGATGTCTGCTATTGCGATCGCATGAATCTTCATAGGCACCCGTCATGCAATTGAAATCTCCAAGAACACCACACCTTGTCGGATCCGGGATACCAAACAGCGGCGATCCGTCTGAACGCCTGCGGTGGGAGGACATTTGCGGACGTTTCGTGGTGATGGAAGAAAAGATCGACGGCAGCGAAGTCAGCTTTCATTTCGATACCGATGCACGGTTGATTGCACGAGAACGATCAACGGAGATTGATCTCGCGTCCCGCGGAGGCTCCGAGCGACATCTCGACAGCTTCAAGGCATGGCTTGATCGCTACGCTGATGAGTTCTTTGATCGCATTGAGGATCGGTATGTCGTCTATGCCGAATGGTGTGCCGTTGCCCACTGTATCCTTTATGACCGTTTGCCGGATTATTTCATCGAATGTGACATCCAGGACAAGAAGACCGGGGACTTTCTGTCTACAGCGCGGCGCAGGCAACTGCTGGAGGGCCTAGAAGTCGCTCAGGCTCCCGTACTATTCGAAGGCGTGGCATCCAAGGAGACATCTCCAGGTTCGCTGGTAAAGCGTTCGCTGTACTGTAGCGAGGGTCCGGTGTCGGCCGTGATGTCGCGGCCGACGCGTAGAGGTGCAGACTTTTCCCGCTTGGACATGGGCGGCATCGCGGAAGGTGTCTACGGGAAGCTCGAGGAGGACGGGAAGGTGGTCGGACGATTTAAGTGGATCCGGGAAGACTTTGTTCGCAGGATCGTTGATGGCGGTCGGCACTGGAAGAACCAAGCTCCGGTGCCGAACCAGCTAGCACCTGATCAGAAGCCTAGTAGTTTCGCAACGTCAACTTCCTCTGCCTTGCCAGGCGTGACCAGAATAAGTTGCTCAGGCCAGCCCTCTGGCTGAAGGCGAACAAGGATCCTGCCGGAAATCAGGTGTGTTGAAACCAGTTTCGCACCGTTCATGCCGAAGCATCCGTAGGTCTCTGCGTACTCCTCGGGCTGCTCATCCTCGTAGCCGCGAAGTTTCAGGAGGCCGTCTTCGAATGCAATAACAGGGGCACCTTCCTCGAACTCCTCATCGAATTCCAGAAGTGATGCGACCTGGCTTTGAAGCTGGTCGAGATCCTTGAATTTAACGTCTTTGGTGGCCGCGACTGTCGAGAAAATTTCGGAACTGGACAAAAACTCAATCCTTTCGTGAACGGTAGGACTTCAAGCGTGGATGAATATTCGCAGCCTGTAAAGTTCCCATCCTTCTGGTCGTTTCCGCCTTCCGACATCCCAAATTCGCGGACTTATGTAGCAAATGCCACAAAGACATGGTGGTCTCTTGCATGGCTGAGCCCCTAGTCTCTTAGACTAGCCTGAACGAGAGACCGTAAAATGTTCTGGATGCTTACAGAGGGGTTGTCGTGGCCAGGAGGTCTTTTTGATGGACGCTTCAACATCTTCTGTCTACCACGAAATGAGAGAGATATCGCCGCTCATCTCGAGCACAGCTTCAGAGTCGATGATCGCGAGCGATCCTGTATTCAAGCGTGGGCTGACGACGGTTGCGCCGATCCACCGGGTTCCGGTGGCATCAGTGTTCGGGTTTTTGGGATGTCCGATGCAAACGCATCCGACATCGACAAAAGCGACGAACGCTACTGGGCAGAAGTAATGTCAAAACCGCCCATATATCGTGTTGACCTCCATCATCGGGCACAGATTTTCAGTGAAGCTAGAAGATTGGCCGAGGACTACTCGAATTCTGGATGATTAGTGAAGCCAGCGATCCACCTGCTCAACAAAAAAGGTCAGAACCGCGGTTCGTCTGCCTCCATTAAGTTTGCTGGCTTCACGGTACCCTTACGCCGAGTGCGGAAAGCACTTCCAAACGGTACATCGAACAACGGTCAAATTCTTAGAGAAGGCTACGGGAGAATGGCGCGAAAATAGCTTGGTCGGGGTGATTGTCCATGTGGTTGAGAGCGCGCGTCAACACGATCTATTCCATCAGGCGGTCGCGGTGAATCCTATGGCTCCACACGATATTCCGGGGAGCCAGATCGCCTATTCTGATTATCGTGTGGAACCACAGGAGATTGACCATGGTTGCCTGATGCGTTAAATTGTCAACAATTGCCCATCGGAGCTGTTTTCCCATTTGCTGCTGACATATCGCTACAAACTCATGCCGAGGAAGTCGCAGTATGCGACGCTGGCAGAGCTATGCGAGCAGCAGCGTCAGCTCTACAACGCCGCTCTTCAGGAACGCATCGAAGCTTGGCAAAAGTCGAAGACTTCGATCACCAAGCTTGACCAGTTCAAGTCGCTGACAAAGATTCGATCGTTCGATGAGACTTTCGCCGCAATCTCTGTTGCAATGTCCCGTTGGTCAATTGCCCGGGTCGATGATGCATTCAAGGGGTTTTTCAGCCGTGTGAAGCGCGGCGATAAAGCAGGGTTTCCCCGCTTCAGATCTTTCCACCGTTGGAGAAGCTTCGGCTTCGTCGAGTTCAGTGGAATTCGGTTGAAGGCAGACCGCCTGCTCTTTGCGCCGTTCAGGAACGGCTTGAAGCTCAAGATGCATCGTCAGATCCCTGAGGGATCTGACATCAAGTCCTGTACGTTCACCAGGAACGGTCGGCACTGGTACGTCACCATGGCCGTGGATGTGCCCATTTCGGCGGAGCATCAGTATCCAGGCTCAGTCGTCGGCATTGATGTTGGCGTGGAGCATCTACTGACAACCAGTGATGGGTTGCACGTCGAGAATGTCCGCCCGCGCCGCAAGCGCGAGAAGGAGCTTCGCCGCGCCCAGCGGGCGCTGGCGCGTTGCCGCAAAGGCTCAAACAGAAGACGGAAGGTGCGCGAACGCCTGGCTCTGATCCAGCGCCGCATCGCAAACTACCGATCTAACCATCTCCATCAGGTCTCATCGATGATCGCCAAGCGTTATGCTTTCATCGCCGTTGAGAAGCTGAAGGTGAAGAACATGACCCGATCGGCGCG
>Ga0065721_10003626_pt1 | contig 145461 bp, 118 predicted proteins | sample Mesricmetagenome_FD_59108 | JGI IMG/M metagenome (GOLD analysis project Ga0065721, IMG submission 59108) | Mesophilic microbial community from rice straw/compost enrichment Sample: eDNA_1 v2 (version 2) | ecosystem: Engineered > Solid waste > Grass > Composting > Bioreactor | place: USA...
TGGATATAATTCAAGAAATTTGCGGCTCGATTTTAAATTATACAAAATGAGCACTACACCCGCTACGTTATTCGACAAAGTATGGGATTCCCATGTAGTCAGGAAGATTGAAGACGGTCCTGATGTGTTATTTATCGACCGCCATTTCATTCATGAAGTGACCAGTCCCGTGGCTTTTCTTGGTTTGGAAAGCCGCCAGCTAAAAGTAATGTTTCCCGAAAAAACCTTTGCCACCGCCGACCATAACACCCCCACCATCAACCAGCACCTGCCCGTACAGGACCCGCTTTCGGCCAACCAGTTGAAAGCGCTGGAACAAAACTCTGCCAAATACGGCATCTCGCACTGGGGTCTCGGCAATCCTAAAAACGGCATCGTGCACGTAGTAGGACCCGAAAACGGTATTACCCTCCCGGGTATGACCATCGTTTGCGGCGACAGCCATACTTCTACCCATGGCGCTTTTGGCGCTATTGCCTTCGGTATTGGTACATCGGAAGTGGAGATGGTATTGTCGTCTCAATGTATCATGCAGCCCAAGCCCAAAAAAATGCGCATTAAGGTAAATGGACAGCTGGGCAAAGGCATTACACCGAAAGATGTTATTCTCTATATCATTTCCAAACTCACCGCAGCCGGCGCTACCGGTTATTTTGTGGAATATGCCGGCGATGTGTTCGAGAACATGAGCATGGAGGGCCGCATGACCGTTTGTAACATGAGCATCGAAATGGGCGCCCGTGGCGGTATGATCGCTCCCGACGAAACCACCTTTGCGTATATCAAGGGCCGTGAGAAGGCGCCCAAAGGCGAAGCCTGGGATAAGCTGCTCGAATATTGGAAAACGCTGAAAACAGAACCCGGCGCCGCCTTCGACCAGGAATATATTTTCGACGCCGCCGATATAGAACCCATGATCACCTATGGTACCAACCCCGGTATGGGCATTGGTATCTCCAAACATATTCCCAAAGCGCAGGAAGTGGGTGGCAGCAAGGCCAGCTACGAAAAATCGCTGCAGTACATGGGCTTCCAGGAAGCCGAAGAAATGCTGGGCAAGAAAGTGGATTATGTATTCATTGGTAGCTGTACCAATGGCCGCATCGAAGATTTCCGCGCCTTTGCATCCATCGTAAAGGGACGTAAAAAAGCCGACCATGTAACCGCCTGGATCGTTCCCGGTTCGCACATCGTAGAACAGCAGATCAAAGAAGAAGGCATCCTGGATATACTTAAAGAAGCCGGCTTCGAACTGCGCCAGCCCGGTTGCAGCGCCTGCCTGGCGATGAACGATGACAAGATACCTGCCGGTAAATATGCCGTGAGCACCAGCAACCGCAATTTCGAAGGTCGCCAGGGCCCCGGTGCACGTACATTGCTGGCGAGTCCGCTGGTGGCGGCTGCCGCTGCCGTGACGGGTGTGGTTACCGATCCGCGCGAACTCATTCAAGAGGCATAAGGCACAAGGCATAAGGCAAAAGGAAATACAAGTAATCTACTTATGCCTTTTGCCTTATGCCTTATGCCTTCCAACAATCACAACATTAAACAAACCCACAATGGCTTACGATAAATTCAACGTACTTACATCTTCTGCCGTCCCCATGCCCATCGAAAACGTCGATACCGACCAGATCATCCCGGCGCGTTTTCTCAAAGCCACCGAACGCAAGGGCTTTGGCGATAATCTTTTTCGCGACTGGCGCTACAACAGCGACGGCACACCCAAACAAGACTTTGTTTTAAACAACCCGATCTATAAAGGCAAGATCCTTGTTGCCGGCCGCAACTTCGGCAGCGGCAGCAGCCGCGAACATGCCGCCTGGGCCATTTACGATTATGGCTTCCGTTGCGTAGTGAGCAGCTTCTTTGCCGATATATTCAAAAACAACTCCCTGAACATTGGTATTTTACCTGTGCAGGTAAGTCCGGAGTTTTTGGATAAGATTTTCACCGCCATCGAAGCCAACCCCAACACCGAACTCGAGGTAAACCTGCCCAATCAAACCATTACCATATTGGCCACCGGCGAAAAAGAATCGTTCGAGATCAACGGGTATAAAAAACACAACCTGATGAATGGTTTCGACGATATCGATTTTTTGCAGGCCATGAAAGAGGATATTCAAAAATTCGCTGCCACCAATAAATATTAAAAGAAGTATGAGGTATGAAGTAAGACGTAGGAAAATTCAGGAGCCATCATACCTCCTACTTCATACTTCTTACTTCAATAAACTCTGATTTGTATGGCAAACCCGCGCTATATCGAGATCATGGATACCACCCTGCGGGATGGTGAGCAAACCAGCGGCGTGTCATTTTCGCCATCGGAAAAATTAACCATCGCCCAGCTTCTGCTTACAGAAGTAAAAGTGGATAGAATTGAAATTGCCTCCGCCCGTGTATCCGACGGGGAATTCGAAGCTGTAAAGTCCATCACCAAATGGGCCAAAGCCAATGGCTTTATCAACAAGGTAGAGGTGCTGACCTTTGTAGACGGCAGTGTATCCGTAGAATGGATGCAAAAGGCCGGCGCCAAAGTGATGAACCTGCTTACCAAAGGTTCGTTGAACCACCTCACCCACCAGTTGCGTAAAAAACCCGAACAGCATTTTGAAGAGATTGCCGCTGTGGTGGCGTTGGGCAAGAAAAAAGGGCTGGAAACTAACGTGTACCTGGAAGACTGGAGCAATGGCATGCGTCATTCGCGCGACTATGTTTTTCAATACCTGGATTTTATCACCACGCAGCCCGTTAAACGGGTGATGCTGCCCGATACCCTTGGTATTCTCACCCCTGCCGAGGTATATGATTTTATCTCACAGATCGTAGCGCGTTATCCCGATACGCATTTCGATTTTCATGCGCACAACGACTACGACCTGGGTACTGCCAATGTGCTGGAAGGCGTAAAGGCCGGTGCGCATGGCATACATCTTACCATTAATGGCATGGGTGAAAGAGCCGGCAATGCGCCCCTCGCCAGTGCCATCGCCGTATTAAATGATTTTCTAGCCGAGGTAAAAACCTCCGTGGCCGAAAAATCATTGTACAGCGTATCCAAACTGGTAGAAACCTTCAGCGGTTTTCGTATACCTGTTAACAAACCTGTAGTTGGCGAAAACGTGTTCACCCAAACCGCCGGTGTACATGCCGATGGCGATAAAAAGAACAAACTTTATTTCAGCGACCTGATGCCCGAGCGTTTTGGCCGCCAGCGCAAATATGCGCTCGGCAAAACCAGCGGCAAGGCCAATATTGAAAACAACCTGCATGCGCTTGGCATCCACCTCAGCGATGCCGATCTGAAAAAGGTAACGCAGCGCATCATCGAGCTGGGCGACCGCAAAGAAGTGGTGACCCCTGCCGATCTGCCCTATATCATTTCAGATATTCTCAATAGCAAGGCCATCGAGGAAAAGGTAAAGATCGACAACTACGTCCTCACCCACTCCAAAGACCTTAATCCTTCTGTTACCATCAAAATTTGTGTAGAAGAAGAGCTGTTCGAAGAACATGCCCAGGGCGATGGCCAGTACGATGCCTTTATGAATGCCTTGAAGAAGGTGTACAAAAAGCTGAAACGCGAGCTGCCCCTGCTCACCGACTACACCGTTCGCATTCCACCCGGCGGCAAAAGCGACGCGCTTTGTGAAACGGTTATTACGTGGAGTCACAATGGTAGGGAATTTAAAACCCGTGGTCTCGATAGCGACCAGACGGTGGCGGCTATTAAGGCAACACAGAAGATGCTAAATTTAATATAGGCATAAGGCACAAGGCATAAGGCATAAGTTTTGGAATGAGATGGATGTGAGTGATTAATTTTCTAATTAAACACTTGCAAGTATACGCGTTAACCAATCAAATAAGGAGATGTGCAGTTTCTATACCAAGTAACATTGCTGAGGGTTATGGCAGAAATGCTACAGCAGACTATAAACGATTCCTGTAGATTTCGGTTGGTTCTTTATTTGAATTACAAACTCAAATTGAAATTGCAGTCAACCTGCAGTATCTTGCGAAGGAATTATTTGACTCTTTATTGAGACAAACTAATGAAATCGAAAGGATGTTAATTACTTTAATCAAAAAAATCAAATAGGCGTAGCATTCGGCATTTTGGTTCCCCTTATGCCTTATGCCTTGTGCCTTATGCCTTCTTAACAAACTATGAGTACCAAACACATCTTAATCGTGCCGGGCGACGGCATCGGCCAGGAAGTAACCGCAGTAGGCAAGAAAGTCCTCGACAAGATAGCTGCAAAATTCAACCATACATTTACCTATGATGAAGCATTGATAGGCCATGTGGCCATTGAGGCTACCGGGCAGCCGCTGCCCGACGAGTCTTTGGAAAAAATGCGTAAGTCAGATGCCGTGTTGTTTGGCGCCGTAGGCCATCCCAAATACGACAACGATCCTTCAGCCAAGGTGCGTCCTGAACAGGGATTGCTGAAAATGCGTAAGGAGTTGGGATTATATGCCAACCTGCGCCCTATTAAATTATTCGATGAACTGCTGGGTGCCTCCAGCATCAAACCCGAAATACTGAAAGGCGCCGATATCCTGTTCTTCCGCGAACTCACCGGTGATATTTATTTTGGAGAGAAAGGAAGAAAAAACAATGGCGATACAGCCTATGATATTGCCGAGTACAGCCGTTTTGAAGTAGAGCGCATCGCCCGAAAAGCCTTTGAAGCAGCCCGTACACGCCGTAAAAAATTATGTTCGGTAGATAAGGCCAATGTGATTGAAACCTCCCGCTTATGGCGCGAAGTAGTTCAAAAAATAGCCCCCGAATACCCTGATGTAGAAGTAGAACACCAGTTCGTAGATGCCGCCGCCATGTTGTTGATCAAGGATCCGCGCCGTTTTGATGTGGTGGTAACCGCCAACCTGTTTGGCGATATCTTAACCGACGAAGCTTCACAAATTGCCGGTTCTATGGGTATGCTGGCTTCTGCCTCTGTCGGCGACAGCACCGGTGTATACGAACCCATTCATGGTTCTGCCCATGACATCACTGGCAAGGGTGTTGCCAATCCACTGGCTTCGGTATTGAGTGCAGCTTTGTTGCTGGATATTTCTTTTGGTATGAAGGCAGAATCGGAAGCGGTGATTGCTGCTGTGGATAAGGTATTGAAGGCCGGGTTCCGCACCAAAGATATCGCCGATGCCAGCACGCCTGCAGACAAGGTGTTGGGCACGGAGGCGATTGGTGAAGAGGTGTTGAAATTATTATAAGTAGAAAGTTACAAAAAAACGCCGCGGAATATCGCGGCTTTTTTTTTGCCACTTTTCTAGCGTGGCCTTAATTGATTAGGTAAGTTGATACACTTGCCTGTGTACTAACTCAATAAATTCTTCTTCGCCCGCATCATCAAAAACAGTACTTGGAATATCAGACAGCTTATATTTTGTTACAAACATTAATTTTTTAGCTGTTTTTGTGAATACGACTTAAGCAGGCTTCTTTATAATCCCATCGATTTGCCAACTGACCTTCTGTTAAATACTCATTGACCCTGCCATATGGAACCAGAGGCGGAACATCCATGGAAATGTAATTTTCAATATTACTGCCTTCCCAATTACATCCCAACTGAATTATTTCACTTTCAATATGTGGCTGGTTATCCTTATCAAATATTATCATTTGAATTGTACTGTGACCAGACTCCTGAATAAGTTCATCAAAATAAAGTACGCCATCTTCATCATTGACTGCAACTATATCGCCGTAAGCAATGTTTGGAGCAAAAAAAGGAACATTTAATATTCTATAATATTCACCAGCTTTTTCAGCCCATACACTTTCAATTTCAGCATTTCCCTCTAATCCTGAATAGACCAAAAGGACTTTATAGTTTTTATCATTATTAATTCGTGTCTCCATACCAATGTTTAATGTTTTTCTAAATTACATCCTATACATAAAACCTGTCCGTTATCAGGATTTCCCCTTCCACCTTCACTTCTTCTTATTACATGGTCCACATGTGTTTCGGATTTCGGAGGTAAAACTCCCTTTTTCGATTGTTTTGCAGGTGTCGTCTCAGTACGGCAGTGCTCACATATGGTTTTACCATTGTTCTTTGCCTTTTTCTTATCTATAACAGCCTTCTTCCCCACCTCCGTAATAATAAGCAAGTTATCCCTGTTCTCCAAACCTCCACCCCATTCCCAAAACAAAGAACAGGGCCTTGCGGCCCCGTTCTTTTTTGGTAATAAATATTGTTTACTGAATGATCCTTTGAATGGTTGGCGAATACACCAGTTGCCCGCTGTTGTGGATCACTGCAACGCGAAACCAGTATTTGCTACCGGAAACAAGTCCCCTGAAGGTGTGGTGCCGCTGGGTACTGCCTTCACTGAACCATGCCGAAGACGAATTGGGCGGTTCCGTTGTGTATTGGTGCAGGTAAGCCCGGGCGCCCGTAACCTTTTTTATACGGACGATGGCTTCACCCGGCGGACCCAATTCCACTTCCAGCTTATCGATAAAAGGAATGATGCGGTAGTTCCTTTCGCCCGATACCTGGAAGCCGCTGTTTAGCAGCAAGGAACGATCGCCGTTACTGGCCGACGCAACAAACTGCGCCAGTTCCTCGACATAAGCCACCACTTTTGCTTTTTTGTCGTTCTTAATAGAGATCATTTCCGAATCGCGGCCTTTCGCATTCGACAAAGCCGCCTGGTATTCAGGCAGAAGACTTTTTAGTTCTGCCAACACGGCTGGTGGAGTTGGAAAATTGGTGTTGTTTTCCAGTTTTTCCACGATGCGGTGTGCGGTGGTCACCAGATCGCTCTCGCGCTGGCGCCTGTATGTTCTTAAGATTGTATTTTTCATAATTTTAAAATTTAAATTGTTTAAGAAAATTGTTTTTGCTTTCACGGGTGGATATTGGTTCAACCTATTGGCCAATAAAGTTGTGAAGAAGACGACTGCATTGTTTAGTTAAAGCCCCGGAAGAATTCTTGTTTGCGCATGACCGGCACTTCGGCTATTCATTGCTGTGCCTTGTTCGATATAAAGTTAACATCACAAAATAGCTGTTTCCAAATTTCTGGCGGAATTGGCGGAATTAGTGTATAAAGTGGATGAGAATCAGCGACAAAACTCAGGTGGGTATATCGCGCAGGGCGCAAATGGATGTTTACAATTGGATATGAAGGTATTGTGTGTTACAATGGAAGGATTGTTTATTGTAACCGGTGCGTTTCAGATCGAAACCGGGTTGCTGTTAGCTGCAAACGATGCATGGTTTGTTAAAAACCGGGTGCTGTATTTTTGGGAGAATGTGTTGTAAAAACGGGGTAAGGCATTGTGTATTGACAATAGCATATTTCATGTGCAGTTGGTACCGCGGCATACGTAATGGAAGTTGCTGCATGGGTAAATGGAGTTGCTGTATGTACAATTGGAACCACTGTAGTTGAGAATTACTTCACAGCACGTGCAATTGGAGCTTTTGCAAACGCGGGGCAAGTCATTGTAAACCCGGGGCGCGACGCCCCTTAAATGCAATAAGCCAATTTCAACATGTAGGGGCCTAATTTCAATTTGCAACCACCCGCTTCCACCCCGCATACCCCACCTGCGCCTTCGCAACATCCCCAGGCTTCCTGACATTCCTGTCACTATTTAGCTGCTGCAAATGTTCCAAATCACGGTACACACCCGCCTTAAGGCCAGCCATATACGCGGCGCCCAACGCGGATACATCGGGCATGCCGATCGTCACGACGTTTTTGTTAAGCAAGTCTGCTAAAAACTGAATAATAAATGCATTCGCCGTAATCCCTCCATCTACCATGATCTGCTGCAGTTGCAGCCCGGCATCGGCTTCCATGGCCACCACCACATCTTTGATCTGGTAAGGAATAGATTCCAGGGCGGCGCGCACGATATGATTTTTGGAGGAAGCAAAGCTTAACCCATAGATAGCCGCCCGGCGGTTCATATCCCAGTGCGGCGCACCCAATCCGCTAAAGGCTGGCACCAGGTATACGCCATTGTTATCGGGAATGGATTGCGCCATGGCGGCGGTTTCTTTCAGATCGGTGAATAAACCCAGCTCATGCTGCACCCATTCGATGGTGCCGCCGCAGGTAACGATCACACCTTCCAGTGCATAACTTACCTGTTGTTCGGTGCTCCAGCAAATGGTGGATACCATACCGGTGTTGGATGATTTGCGTTGATCGCCGATGTTCATTAATACGGAGCAACCGGTACCCAGGGTGGCTTTGGCGGTTCCGGGCGTGAAACAGCCTTCGCCAAAAGAGGCGGCATGGGAATCGCCGATCATGCCGGTAATGGGGAGTGGTTTGTGCAATAAACCAAACAAATTCGTTTCGCCAAAATGATAAGAGGAAGTAGTACAAACAGGTAGCTTCAAACCCGACAAACCAAAATCTTTCAATAAACCAGCATCCCAATTCAACGTATCCAGGTTAAAGAACAGTGTGCGGGAAGCATTGGTATAATCGGTATAATAGTTCTTTGTAAAACTGTATAATAGCCAGGTATCGATGGTGCCGAAATAAGCAGCACCACTATCGATGGCTTTTGCAATTGAAGGTACATTCTCCTTTAACCACATCAACTTGGTGCCGGAGAAATAAGGATCCACCAGCAAGCCGGTTTTTTCTTTTATCATATCCGCATCGCTGTGCAACCGCTCGCAAATATCCACTGAACGTTTGCATTGCCATACCACGGCATTATGTAATGGCTTGCCATTTTCATCCCACAACACAAAGGTTTCGCGCTGGTTGCTAATGCCGATGCAGGTTATGTCGTTTAGATCGCCTTTAAAGGCCTGCAAACATTTTTTTACGGCCGCGAGTACATTGTCAATAATAGCCGCAGGCTCCTGCTCCACATATCCATTGGGAAAATAATGCGTATGCAGGGGTTCCGATCCCCTGGCCACGGCCCTGCCCTGTTCGTCGAAGATCAATGCCTTGGTGCTGCTGGTGCCCTGGTCGATACTTAAAATGTATTTACTCATTTTTATTTCCTATTCTGTCTATAACTACTGCAATTAAAATAACGCCGCCTTTTACTACCTGTTGCCAAAAGGGCGATACATTCAGCAATACCAGTCCATTGTTCAACACACCAATGATCACGGCGCCCATGACGGTGCCCCAGATGCTGCCGCGTCCGCCAGATAAGGAGGTGCCGCCGATCACTACAGCGGCAATGGCATCCAACTCGTAGCCGCTGCCGGCATTGGGCTGCGCCGAGTCCAACCTCGAAGTAACCATAATACCACCAATGGCGGCCATGGCGCCTGCAATGCTGTACACAATGATCTTGACTTTATTGATATTAATACCCGACAGCACGGCGGCATTTTCATTGCCGCCAATAGCATAAATATATCTTCCCAGCCTGGTTTGTTTGGTGCAAAATACGGCGAGCATCACTACTACGCCGGCGATCCATACGGGCACGGGTATGCCCAGTAGCCAGCCGGTGCCTATCACAGAAAACGATGCACCAAGATTGCTGATGGGATGCCCCTGTGTGTACAGCATGGTAAAGCCCCTGGCAATGGTGAGCATGGCCAGCGTGGCCACAAAAGGTGGCACCTTAAATTTGGTGATCACAAAACCGTTGAAAAAACCAAGTATGGCGCCTGCCAGTATGCCTGCCAGCAGCGCGCCTAATAAAGTAAACCCGATAAACAGGTCGGCTGATTCAATGGGTATGCCGTTCTTTAATAAGCCCGCGGTAATGGCGCCGCAAAAGGCCAGTACTGACCCTACCGACAAATCGATGCCGGCGGTGAGCACTACCATGGTCATGCCTACGGAAATGCAAATGTTTACGGCAATCTGCCGGAGAATATTCCAGCCGTTATCGAGGGTCAGGAACTTATCGGAAAGTATACTGATACACACGCACAACACCAGCAGCGCAATCAGCGACTGGAACCTGTTCAAATAAGCCGGGTATTTTTTTGTCAGGGCAATCATTTCAGATCAGTTATGTTGAATGGCATGTTTAACAATGATGGATTCGGTAGCGGTTTCAATGGGCAGGTCTGCGGTGAGCCGGCCTTCGGCCATCACCAGTACGCGATGGCTGATGGCGAGTATTTCGGGTAATTCTGATGAAACCAGCAAAATGCCCATGCCGGCGGCTGCCAGTTCGTTGATCAAACTGTATATCTCGAACTTGGCGTTGATGTCTACTCCTCGTGTGGGTTCATCCAGCAACAAAATGTTCGGTTGCGTAGCCAGCCACTTGGCCAATACGATCTTTTGCTGGTTGCCGCCGCTGAGTGTACACGCCGGGTTGTTTTCAGAAGAGGTTTTGATGGCCAGTTTTTTAATATAGTCTTTACACAACGTGCTTTCCTTTTGCTTATGCAACACCACGCCCCATCGCTCCAGTTGCTGCAGAATAGTAATGGATATATTGGTTTTTACGGGCGCATTTAAGATCAGTCCGTGTTGTTTTCGGTCTTCGGGCACCAGGGCCACACCGGCCTGCATGGCTTTTCGCGGACTGTTGATAACGGTTTTCTTTCCACTGATAAAAATTTCACCACTACACCCATGTAAACCAAATAAGGTTTCCATCAGTTCCGTTCTGCCGGCGCCCATCAATCCATACAAACCAAGTATCTCGCCTTTATGCAAAGAGAAAGAGATATCGAATAAAGTATTCTTCAATGATAAATTCTTCACGCGCAGCAATTCTTCTTTTTCTTGCAATGGCAAATGTTGCTGTTTGCTAAAACCTTGTCTGCCGGTCATTCTTTCTATCAGCATTTCCTGCGTAATACTGCTCATATCGCCATCATCCACGGTACAGCCATCACGCATTACAATATAGCGGTCGGCAATGGTGAACAACTCTTTCAGCTTATGCGAAATGTATACGATGATCTTTCCTTCATTGCGCAGCTCACGAATAATGTCGAACAAATGCCCCACTTCCTTATCGCTGATGGCCGAGGTAGGCTCATCCATGATGATCACGCTGGCATTGGTATACAAGGCCCGGGCTATTTCCACCAGTTGCTGCTGCCCTACTTTTAAGGAAGCAATGGATTGACCAGGATCTACTGCCAGGTTTACCCTTTTCAGCAGGTTCTGCGTGTGGCGGCGCATGGCCTTTTTGTCGAGTATGCCCCAGGCATTGGTGAGCTCGCGGCCCAGGAAAATGTTTTCGGTGATGCTCAGGTGCGGCACCAGGTTCAGTTCCTGGTGAATGATGGCAATGCCCTTTTGTTCGGCGTCGCGGGTACCGGTGAATTGTAGCAGTTCGTTGTTGTACTCGATGCGGCCCTCATATTCGGTGTATACGCCGGATAATATTTTCATCAGCGTGCTCTTCCCTGCCCCGTTCTCACCAATGATGGCATTTACCTTGCCAGGATGCAGCTCGATGGTAACATTACTCAACGCCGTTACGCCGGAAAATTTTTTAGTGATATGTTGCGCAACCAGCATTAGTCAATAATTTTTATTTGTACGGGTATCACTTCGGGCGACTGTACATGCACATGTTCCATATTCAGTTCCAGCGCACCGGCAAACCATACACTGTCTGATTTTTGCACGGCTTTTTTAAATGGCGGCAATACCTCTTCCCGCACCTGTTTATTCAACGATTCGGAAATATTGTTCAGGTCGGTGGTATTCACAAAATCCTTTACATCTACCAGCCCGCTGGCATCACGAATGGCATTGCCATAAATATATTCTGTGGCCAGGTGCACGGGAACCTTTCCTACCTGTATAGTTACCTCATCGTCGTTAATGGCGGTAACCCGGCCCGATGCCTGTATCAATCCATACCGGATATTGCCGATGGCCAGGGCATTGGTGTATTTCTCAAAAGCCTGCGCGGGGTTGGTTTGCAGGGCCTGCAATAAACTGTCTAATGGCACGGCGCTTTGTATGCGGCCGGGCAGTTGCTCATTAAACAATTTTTTGGAGAAGGTGGTGGCATCGAATGCAGCAGGCGTAGCAGCCCGTACTGCACTGAGCTTTTTGAAGTAGATTGAATGGTACAGCAAAAAGCCGGCAATCAATACCAACACGCCGTAGCGTATGAATTTATTTTTTCCCATAGGCGATATAATCGTTAATGTTCTTACTGGTGACCAGCTCAACGGCCACAGGTATTTTTTGGGGGAATTCTTTCCTGCCCTTGATATAAGCATCGGCAAATTCTGCAGCGGTTTCGGCCATCACTTTCGGGAACTGCATACCGGTGGCAGCTACCTTTTTGTCGCGGATGGCGTCAATAACGTCTTCGGCGCCATCAAAACCAAATACCTTTACCTGGCCGGCCTTACCTGCAGCCACCAGCGCCTGGTAGGCGCCCATGGCCATACCGTCGTTGCCGCAAAATACGGCGTCGATATCGGGATGCGCCTGCAATATGCTTTCCATTACTTCCATAGCCTTGTTGCGGTCGAAATCGGCGCTTTGCTGTGCTACCATTTGCAGATCGGGGTAATTATCGGTGACGCTGTGAAAACCCTTGCTGCGCGCCCAGGTGTTGTTGTCGCCCACCAGGCCAAGCAGCTCCACGTATTTGCCTTTTTTGTTTAGTTGTTGGGTGAAATAAATACCGATGGCCACGGCGCCGGAATAACTATCCGATAATATTTGGGAAGTAGCGGCGCTGGTAGAATTGATCTCGCGGTCAATGCAAAACACCGGTATGCCGGCCTGTTTGGCCTTGAGCACATTGGCTACGCTGCCATTGGCATCGGTAGAGTTGAACAGGATGGCATCAAAACCCGACACGATGATGTTCTCGAAATGATCGCCTTCGGTGGCGGTATTGTTTTGCGAATCGAAGATCCTGGCTTCATAACCCAGCGAAGTGGCTTTGGCGGCGGCCGTTTCGGCCAGGAATACAAACCAGGGATTATTTAATGTAGACACCACCACGGCGATACGTTTTTTACCGCCATCGGCAGGCCTTTGTTTACACCCTGCTGCTATCATCAACATACAAAGCAGTACAGGCAAGCATCGTTTCATAATAAACTAGTTTAAAAGGTTCCTGACCTTTGCTGCTATTCCATCTTTATTGATCCCGTAGTGATTAAAAATATCTATCTGTGAACCGGTGATGGTATATTCATCCGGTATGCCTATAATGGCAAAGGGTTTGTGCAAATTGTGTTGCATGAGGTAAGAAGCGCAGGCTTCTCCCAGTCCGCCGTAAATGCTGTGTTCTTCCACGGTTACAATAACCTTGCATTGCGCAGCCAGTTGGGCCAGCAAAGCGGTATCCAGCGGTTTGATGGTATGCATGCTCACCACCGCCGCACGAATACCTTCATCGGCCAATTGGCGTGCGGCTTCCAGTGCAGGATACACGGTTTCGCCACAGGCAATGATGGCGGCATCGGTTCCATCAACGATCAATCGGCCTTTGCCGAATTCAAAATGATCGTCGTTTTCTTCCTTCAGGCTATGCATCACCTTTTTTCCAAAACGCAGGTACACCGGACTGTTGGTTTGTGCGGCCAGTGCCGTGGCCTTTTCCGTTTCGAAATTATCGGCGGGCGCTACCACGGTGATGTTGTTGATGGCGCGCAGCGCGGCAAAATCGTGCAGACTGTGATGCGTTGATCCCAGGGCGCCATAACTCACCCCCGCGCTGATGCCTACCACGGTCACCGGGTTATCGCTGTAGGCCACATCGTTTTTGATCTGCTCCAGGGCACGCGCGGTGAGAAAACAGGCCGGTGAAACGGCAAATACTTTTTTACCCGCCGAGGCCAATCCGGCGGCTACGCCCACCAGGTTTTGTTCGGCAATGCCTACTTCCACTATTTGTTTTGGGAATTTATTTCCAAATGGTACCAGCTTGCCCGAGCCGCGGGAATCGCTGGTCACCGCAATGATGTTGCGGTCGATGGCAGCGAGGTGCTGCAGGGTCTCGGAGAAAACATCCTGGTTGGGTTTATAAATGCTTGTATTGGTTTCTACATGCGCCATAGTCGTTATTGTATTTGCAGGGTGAGGGCCTGGTCCAGCTCACTCAGCGCCTGCTCGTATTCGTTTTTGTTGGGCACGCCATGGTGCCATTTTAAATTGTTTTCCATAAAGCTGATGCCTTTACCTTTTATGGTATTGGCAATGATCACCGATGGTTTGCCGGGTGTAAAAGGCAGGGCGTCAAAAGCGTCCTTTAAGGCATCGAAGTCGTGGCCATCAACAGTTTTTACCGACCAGCCAAAGCTGGCGAATTTTTCATCGAGCGGATCGGTGTTGCAGACGTTGGCGGTGGGGCCGGTGATTTGCAGACTGTTTTTATCCACGATGGCGCAGAGGTTGTCGAGCTTGTAGTGAGCTGCCGTGAGGGCAGCTTCCCAGTTGGAGCCTTCGGGCAGTTCGCCATCGCCCATTAAAGTATATACTTTGTAATCTTTATCGTCGAGTTTGGCAGCGATAGCGGTGCCGACGGCCATGGGGAGGCCGTGACCGAGTGCGCCGGTGTTTTGTTCAACGCCTTTTACTTTGCGGGTAGGATGGCCAATGTAGTGGGATTTGTATTTGCACAAAGTGTTCAGGTCTTCTTCGGGGAAAAAGCCCTGGCCGGCGAGTACCACGAAGAGGGCTTCCACGCAGTGGCCTTTGCTTTGAATATAACGGTCTCGGTCGGGGGAGGAAAAGGTTTCGGGGGATACGTTGAGGACGTGGTTGTATAATACGTTCAGGATGTCCACGCAGCTGAGGCTGCCGCCGGTGTGGCCGGCTTTGGCGCCAACGATGTATTGGAGGATTTTTTTCCGGTATTCTATGGACTTTATTTGAAGGTCTTTTGTTGTCATATTCTTTGTTTTTTTGCCCGGTTACTGGTGTTTATACACCTCCCACCCCAAATAATTTTCAAACGCCTCCTGCAATATCCCCGCCGTCTTACTCGCATTCATTACTACATGATGTTCAAACCCATTGCGGCATACATAATTCATTAATCCCTGCAGGTTGCCAATTTGCGCTACGGCACGGTTGCCGAAGGTATTCAGGGCATCGTTGGTGAGTTCGCCCTCGCCTACATAGGCTTTGATGATGCCCTTGCTGTCATCGGTACTGATACGCCCATAGGTTAGCGGCGATGCCGGTGTACGGCCTGCCAGCGCGCCATAGGTATTTTCTTCGCCAACAGTGGTGCCTAAGATAGGCGCGGTGGCAATTTGAATATCGGGAAGGAACGATTTGGCCCAGTTGCCGCAATGGAACAGCACTACCTTGCTGTCGTCGTTGGCGTAGTTGTTGTTCCAGTCTACCAGGGCGCTGGGCGTGCCCGATGCCAGTTGCATGGCATACATGCTCAGCGTGCCGGTTACATCTACTTCACAGGCGCTGGGCAGCATATTCTCACTCATCATACTCATGTTGGTGCACACGTTGCAGCCATAGTTTTGCTGCAGCGAGGTCCAGCATTGGATAGCGGTGGCGTCCAGCGCATTTTCTTCCATAAAGTCGGCCAGCACCACATCCAGTTTGGCTATTTGAATAAGTTTGTCGTTGGGTGTTTTGCCGGTGGGCGTATAATCTTTAATGTTCTGCAGTTTCTCCTGCACACGTGCATGATCGGGTGTGAGTTTATTGGCCTTGCCCAATATCTCACTCAGGTCTACAGTAGTTACGGAAATACCATGGCGCTGCAAGATCTTTTCACTATACCGAACGGTGTTGAACGCACCCGGACGGGCGCCCACGGCGCCTATACGCACATTGCGCATGCCTTTTACCACACGGCAAACGGCCATGAATTTTTTCAGATCATCTATAAAACCCTCGTCATGTAATGCCACCACATGTTTGGTGGTGAGCGAGTATTTGATACCGTATTGATAAAGATTGTTGCACACCGAGATCTTGCCGCACCAGGCATCGCGGCGGTTTACCACATCCATCTTATTGAGGTCGTCGGGATAACCCTGGATGAGCACCGGCACGTTGAGGTTGGCAAGTTGAATGGTTTCGGCAACGCCTTTTTCATCGCCGAAGTTGGGCAGCACTACCAAAATACCATCGATATCGGAGGCGTGCTTTTTAAACAGGTCGGCGCATTTTTGGGCTTCTTTAAAGGTTTCCACACCGCCGAGTTTGGTGTCGGCATCGGATAACAATATGGGGGTAATGCCGAGCTGGTTAAAGAGAGTGATCACTTCTGCACGCGCCTCGGCCACGAGTTTGTCGGGGAAAAAATCGCGGTTGCCGATAATGACGCCTAATGTTGTTTTAGTTTTCATTTATGTGTTGAAATTACATTTATTGATTTTGGCCGCGAATTGCCCGGCACGGGGTGCCGGGCAATTCGCGGGTGCCGGGGCTAACCGGCTATGATCAGTTCAATTTCGTTTTGCTCAAATAATTTACGGTCCTTATCCTCGATCTCATCATCCGTAATAATGTAATTGATCAGCGATAACGCACCCAAACTGGCAAATGCACTTTTACCGATCTTGCTGCTATCGGCCACCAGGTAAGTGGTTTCGGCCGCTTCTATCATGGCCTTTTTTACTACGATGTCGCTGATACTCGGATAGGTTAATCCCGATTTCAAAGAAATACCGGCGGTGGCCAGGAACAGCTTCGATACATTGATGCCCTTAAAAAAATCGGCTGCTTTTTGGCCTGTGAGCGATAAGGTGGGCGGTTTAAACTCGCCACCGGTCATCACCAATTCAATGCCAGGCTCGGTGCCCAGCATCATAGCTATGTTCAATGCATTGGTGATCACCGTCAGGTTACGAAAGCCTTTCAGCTTTTTGGCGATCTCGGTTACTGTGGAACCCGAGTCGAGGATAATGGTATCGCCGCTCTCGATATACTCCAGGCATTTGGCGGCTATCTTTTCCTTTTTATCGGCATGTATATCGTGGTGCGCCACGGCAAAGGTCTGCACCTGCTTTTCTATGTCTTTCAGATAAGCGCCGCCATGTTCCCGTATCACCAGGTGCTCCTTCTCCAGCTTTTCCAGGTCCTGCCTGATGGTGACCTCGGTTACCTTGAAGATGCGTGCCAGGTCTACCACCTTGGCCGATCCGTCTTCGCGTAACAGCTCCAATATCTTTTCCCTTCTCAGGTTTGGTAACATGTTGATTTACAGTTTAAAGCCCAAAAACTTCTCAAAACCGCTTTTGTGTTTATTTACGAAAATAACAAATTGGCGATAAAAATCGAAAATAAACGAAAATAAAAAAGCCTCTTTCGAAAAAGAGGCTTTGCATCCTATTGCACCCGGCCTTTGACATCATCGGCCGCATTATCGCTATGTCGTCGCTTTCGCGCAAAGGTTTCTTTACCAAAACTCCAGTTGAATGCCACCCCTACCCGCCTCCTGTCGTACCGGGCAATTTGCACGGCGGTAGCCTGTTGCAGGGCGATATAGTCCATCCGGTCTTTATACCAGTAAAAGATATCATCAACCGACAGCTTGATACTGCCCTTGCCTTTTAATATTTTTTTCTGCACGGCGGCATTCATCCAGTACCTCGGTGCTACTTTTCTTTGCCAGTTGATAAGGCGGCTTGTATATTCACCAGAGAGTTCTGCGCTCCAGTCGTTGCCGAACTTAAACTGCTGGTTCATTTGCACCCGCCAGGCATAAATGGCCATTTCCACCAGCGCACCATCTATCAATCCTTCGTTCATAAAACGGGCGCCGGCCAGCCCCATATTGCTGGTGAGCCATTTCACGGGCGACCAGTGAAAGTTGGTCATCAGGGCCAGCATATAACCGCCGGCCAGGTTTTCGGGGCGGTAAATAAATTTATCGCCCTCGGCACGCGCCACATCCATTACGATATCGTTAATTCGGTTGTATTGCAGCATTATATTCATCCATTGTTTATGCCGGTAACCCACCACCAGGTTATTGTGAAAAGAAGGATTCAACAAGGGGTTGCCGGTAGTATAAGAATATTGATCGCGGAAAAATACAAAGGGGTTCAACTGGCTGTACCAGGGCCGGTTCAACCGCCGGCTGTAGTTTATGGTGAGCATGCGCTGCCCGGTGCTATCAACCTTGTAACTTAAAAAAGCAGAGGGAAACAGGTTGGTATAATCCCTGCTGAACCTGCTTTCAGCTACCACGGTATTGCCCAACTGGTGCCCGTCGATTTGCGTGTTCTCTGCACGCAGGCCCAATTGTATACCAAAACGTTTCCAGTCTTTACGTATGTTCACATAAGCCGCATTGATGGCTTCTTTGTATAAAAAATGGTTCGACCTGCCATAATCGGGTTCAGGCTGGTTGTTCACGATGCCATAATAATCGTTCCGGATATCATTATCCACCAAACTCCATTTTACGCCAGCCGAAAAGCTGCCGCCTTTGGTAAACGGATGCGAATAATCGGCCTTGGCATTATAGATCCTGATGGTGGAGGGTAATAAATACAGGAAATTATCCGAGCTGCCGGCGCCATTGCCATCGGTCAGAAAGCTGCGCAGGTTTTGCCGGGCATCATTGGTGTATTCTATATAATTGAGGTCGGCAGTGAGTTCCCTGCCCTTTTTGTTAAAAGCATGCTGGGCATTCAGGTTCAGGCCGCGCTGCTGCCAGGTAGCACGGCTGTCGGTAATGCTGGTGCCTGCCGAATCGAGACTACCCTCCTGGCCGTAATTGCCGTTTTGCGAAGTAAGATGGTCACTGCTTTTGCGTTGCTGGTAATTGACCACGGCACCCACTGTCGTTTTTGACGTGAGGGCATAATCGAAACCCAGCCGCAGCGGATAGGAATTAGCGGTATTGGTGTTGTAGTTATCCAGGATCACATCGGCTTTTTTGGCGCCGGCCGCATTAAAAAAATGGCGGCGGAACACCTCATCGGTGCGGTTGCCGTCTTTGTTATAACCGATGCTGCCAAAAAGGTTCCACTTTTTCAAATTATAGTTCAGCATAAGCGCATTGTTGCTTCGGCCCACCTTGCCCTGGTTATAACCCAGCGTTAGATTACCGTAATAACCCTGCTTACGGTTTTTCTTCAGCCTGATGTTGATCACGCTGCCACCGGCGGCATCGTAGCGGGCCGGCGGGTTGGTCATCAGTTCTATTTTATCCAGCATACCACCGGGCAGCGACCGCAGGTAGTTGGCCAGGTCCTGGCCCGACATATAGGTGGGTTTTCCATCGATCAGCACCAGCACACCGGGTTGCCCGTACAAACTGATGCTGCCATCGGCGCCAATAGTTACCCCCGGTGTTTTTTCCAGCACTTCGAGGGTGCTGCCCGTTGAGGCGCTGATCATGGCCTCCACGTTCACGATCGTTTTATCGATATCATGTTCCAGTAATGGTTTGCGTGCGGTAACGGTCACCTCTTTCAACTGTTTGGCCTGTTTCGAACGCAGGATGATGGCGGGCAATACCAGCGACTGGTGGCTTTCATCCACGGTAAGCGATACGCCGGTATAAGGTTGCAGACTGGTGGCGGTAATATACAACACATATGAACCCATGGGCAGATTGCTGAACTCAAAACGGCCACGGTCGTTGGCCGCTTTCACCTGAACCTTAGAAGAATCGGTGGCTTTTAACAGGGTTACGGTAGCCCCGGCCACCGGTTGATTTTGCATATCTTTGACCAGGCCCCGAATAGCGCCTGTGCCGGACTGCGCCATCACCCAGCTATTCAATACAAAAACGCACACAAGAAGCAGTAATGATTTCATGGAATGATTGTTTGTTGGGCAAAAATGACCTGCCAGCGGGTGGCCGGGAAATTAATATGACCAGCCACCAGCCACTGCTGACAGACTGCCCGTTACGGGGGATCAAACTATTCGTCAGGCCGGGCGAAGTTTCCGTCAGCCCGGTGCCAGTATTCATCAGTAAAGTTTGAAACTGGCATTTGCCTGATTAAGATTTGCAGATTATGAGTAAAACAGAAAAGAAAAAAGCCTTTAATAAACCCATATGGGAACAATTGATGCTGGCCGCCCTTATTGGCCTGCCGGTATATTTTGCGGTGTTGTTATATACCGAATCCATTCTATCGCACAATGAAGAAACGACCGCGTTTTTCCTCACCTGTTATTTTATGGTGGGTGTTTACATGGGCCGCGCCCTCATGCGTTTTTTGATCGTCAGGAATAAGACCATTCCCACCACACTCATCAAACAACTGGCCATCGTTATCGTAGTATGTATCGTATGGCTGTTTATTGCCGGCGAAATAACCGCCCGGCACAGCAAATGGGGATTACGGTTATTAATGGTAGGCCTGCCCTTTATTGTATTGGCCGTGGCCACGGGTATGTTCATCAAACTGGTACGGCAGTCTACCAGGGAACAACTCACCGAGGCCCGGGCCAGCGCCGAACAAAGCCAAAGCGAACTGAAACTACTGCAATCGCAGCTCAGTCCGCATTTCCTGTTCAATACATTGAACAATATGTATGGGCTCTCGCTCACCCAGCACGAAAAAATTCCGGGCCTGCTGCTGAAATTGTCTTCCCTGCTTCGTTATTCTGTATACGATGCGCGCGAGTTGTTTGTTCCGCTGAAAAACGAAGTAGCCTATATCTACGATTATTTGGAATTTGAAAAGATACGCATAGGCGACAGGCTGGTGCTGGAAACATCCTTTGAAGAGCCCATCAATCCCCACCTCACCATTGCGCCCCTGCTGCTGATCGTGTTTATCGAAAATGCTTTTAAACATGGTAAAAACAGCACCGACGAAAAGATATACATTCATATTACCCTCAAAACCTGGGGTAATTCTATTTTGTTTGCCGTAAAAAATTCCGTTAACAGCAACAACAATACCACCAGCGTGCTGCATGCCAACAGTGGTTTTGGTTTGGCCAATGTAACCAAACGGCTGGAGTTGTTGTACAAAGACAAATACGACCTGCAGATCGAAAACCAGGATGGGTTTTACCAGGTATTGCTGAATTTGAAAGTGAAATAACATGGCCACCTATAATTGCCTGATAGCAGACGACGAACCCATTGCCCGCGAGATCATCGAAGGCTATTGCAGCCATTTGCCCATGTTGCAGGTAGTGGCCTCCTGCGCCAATGCACTGGAAGCCAAGTCGGCCATGCAGGAACATTCCGTAGATATACTTTTCCTGGACATCAACATGCCCGTACTCGATGGCATTGCCTTCTTAAAAACACTGCGCTACCCGCCGCAGGTGATCTTTACCACCGCCTACAAGGAGTATGCATTGAATGCCTTTGACCTGGCTGCCGTGGATTACCTGTTAAAGCCTTTTTCGCTCGACCGCTTTATTGTAGCGGTAGACAAGGCCATTCTGCGCCTGCAAAGCATTATGCCCACACCCGTGACCGTACAGGAAACCCTGCCCGCTGCCGATGCTATTTTTATCAAGAGCGACAGCAAGATCTTCCGCATTGCCTTTAATGACATTTTATTTGCCGAAGCCCAGGGCAACTATACAAAAATCGTGACACCCCAACGCACCTTATTGCCCGGCATGACCTTCACTCAACTGGAGCAGCAACTGCCCGGTTCTTTATTCATCAGGGTGCACCGGTCGTTTATCATCAATAAAACAGCCATTACGCATATCGAAGGCAACCGGGTGTTTATTCATAAGGTGGAAATTCCCATTGGCAATAATTACAAGGAGGGATTTATGAAGGAGTTGGGCCTGTAGGTCACAAATTACCCCCATTTTAGTCGTTTTCGCACATGGCTGTATAGTCATTTGACCCGTATGTTTGCATTATCAAATCACAAACAAAAAAGTTACAACCATGGAAACACAAAATGCAAACAAGATCACGATCGAAAGCACCGTAAATGCACCCGTAGCCAAAGCATGGGAATATTACAATGGCGCCGACCATATCACCAAGTGGAATTCACCCTCGCCCGACTGGCATTGTCCTTCTGCCTCGGTAGACCTGCGCCCCGGTGGTAAAATTTTGTCCCGGATGGAAGCAAAGGATGGCAGCATGGGTTTTGACTTTGGTGGCGTTTTTGACACTGTAAAAACCAATGAACTGGTGGAATACACCATGGGCGATGGCAGAAAAGTATCTACCCGGTTTATTCCCAGCGGCAATACTACCAAAGTGATCACCACTTTTGACCCCGAAAACCAAAACCCGGTTGATTTTCAGAAAGCAGGATGGCAGGCTATACTCGACAGCTATGCTCGTTATACAGAAGCCAATTAATCATTAAGCCGCCACGGAGGATAATAACGACCCGCCGTGGCGGTTTTTTAAAACACTATATGAAATTCTCAACGGTAGATCAATACATCCAATCCTTCTCTCCTTCCATGCAATCCCTGTTGCAGGAAATTCGCGGCGTTATTCGCGAGGCCGCCCCAAAGGCCGAAGAGACCATCAGCTATAATATGCCCGCGTTTAAACAGGACGGCGCCCTGGTATACTATGCCGCCAATAAAGAACATATTGGCTTTTACCCCGGCGACTCCACCACCACAAACCTTTTTGCCAACGAACTCAGGGACTATAAAACCTCCAAAGGCGCTATCCAGTTCCCTATCGATCAACCCATTCCGCACAAACTGGTGAAAAAGATCGTACAACACCGTATACAGGAAAACAAGGAAAAGGCCGCTCTCAGGAAAAAGAAATAGCCTACCCGAATTCGGGGATATCACCCGCCCCATACGGGTTTCAGCGCGGTTTTTGTTTTAACTTAGACAAACAAAACCACCGGCTATGCTGAACTATTACGACCATGTGCGCAGCCACCGTGAACTGTATAAACAATTCTCCTGCAAAGAAATTTTGTTCCTCTTATGTGAATGTCCCCCCAAATTTTCCAGCTCAACCGACTGGGTCGATTACAATGCCTTCTCATATATCATCAGCGGCAAACTGATCGTGCATACCGGAGAACGGTCGTACCTGTTGCAACAGGGCCAGTCGGTGTTCCTTAAAAAAGGCGTGTACGGCATTGAAAAAACGAATACCGATTTGTTTTGTTCCCTGTTATTTTATGTGCCTGATAGTTATCTCTGTTCGTTTTTCCGTGAGCAACCCACCCGCTTCCACGATATGCATACAGCCGGTGCAGCCACCGCATCCCTGCTACCCATACAAACCGATGCCGTATTGCAGGCTTTTTTTCATTCGGTTTACAGCTATTTCGAATCGAATACCACGCCCGCCGAAGACCTGATTGAATTAAAGCTGAAAGAGCTGTTGCTGAACATCGTTACCAACCCGCTGAACGATCAGCTGCGCAGCTATTTTTACCAGCTGGCCTTTACCAATACCAACGATCTGCAGGAAGTAATGGAACGCAATTGCCTGTACAACCTGCAACTGCACGAGTTTGCCCGTTTATGTCATCGCAGTCTTTCTACCTTCAAACGCGATTTCCAGGCTGCCTATGGTATGCCCCCCGGCCGCTGGCTGCTTGAAAAACGCCTCGAAGCGGCTGCACGATTACTGGTACAATCGCGCCAGCCGGTTACCGATATTGCTGCCGACAGCGGCTTTAAACACACTGCCCATTTTAACCGCGCCTTCAAGGAACATTTTAATCTTTCACCCTTGCAATACCGCAAGCAACATACTGCATCATCGTTGATGCTGCATGATTGAACCGCAGGGTTAATTTTTTGAACTGTACAGCAAATCCGTTCGCGGCAGGGCCTGTTAGTTTTGTATCGTTAAATCATTTTATTATGCTTAAACGATTGGTGCTGCCCGTATGGCTAATGACGCTTTTTATAATACCGGCAGCCGCACAAAAAACATTTATGCTGGCGCAGACCGAAGCTATAGAAGTGCCTGCGCCTCCTTCGGCCACTCAAACGCAACAGGAACTGAAACAATTGAAAGAAAAAAACAACCGGGAACATAATGCCGGCATCCGGTACTGGAATGCGGGCGCGCCTGCTTACCGGTGGAATCAAATGGCTACCAGGCTGATCTCTTTCGAGGAGTTTGTAACCTTTACACGGGCGCCCAGCGCCTGGATGAACCTGGCCATCTACGATGCCACCCTGCTGGCCCGGAAAGCTAAAAACAAATACCAGCGCAAACGTCCGGCGCAAATCGATGCCACGCTGAAACCGGCCATACAAACGCCCGCCAGCTATAGTTATCCCTGCGAACACAGTGTAACGGCTGCGGCTGCGGCTACCGTGCTGGCCTATTTCTATCCTAAAAAAGCCGATTCCATCATGCAGATGGCCAAACAGGCGGCGCAGTCGCGCATAGATGCCGGCGTACAATTTCCCAGCGATGTGGAGGCCGGCTGGAAACTGGGTGAGGCCGTAGCCCAACGCATTATTGAAGAAGCCAAAAAAGACGGCTCGGATAAACAATGGACGGGCTCCATGAAAAACGATCCGAAACTGTGGCGCGGTGAATACCCGGTAGGCATTACCACCGGATCATACAAGCCGCTGATACTAAAATCGGGCGACCAGTTCCGCCCGCCGCCACCACCCGATTTTGCGGCCGACATGCAATTGCTGAAAGATTATAAAAGAGAACCGCATAGTGTGTACCTGGCGCATTTCTGGGCGGCGATGAATGGTTTTGAAATATGGACAGATATGGCCAGCCAGAAAATATTCGAATACGGGATGCAGGACAATACCCTGGCCTGCCAGCGTATATATACCGCCCTGCATGTGGCCATGCACGATGCAGCCATCGCCATCATGGATGCAAAATATGCGTATTGGGGCATACGGCCTTTTCAATACGATAGTACCTTCCAGCCTTTGATCATGACACCGCCTTTCCCCGGTTATCCATCGGGTCATGCTACGGCATCATCTACGGCCGCCACGGTACTCGCGCATTTTTTCCCCGCCGATGAACCGGAATTCCGCCAACTGGCCAAAGAATGTGCCGAGTCGAGGTTTTATGCAGGCATCCATTTTAAAACCGATAACGACGTGGGTCTTGATATGGGCAAAAAGCTGGGAAAATATATTGTGGAAAGTTTTGAAAAACGCTAGGCCACTCTCCTGGCCCTGGCATGTTTTTCCAGCACCTTTTTCAACTGGTCTAATTGAATGGGCTTGCTGATATAATCATCCATACCCGCTGCGAAACAGATCTCGCGGTCTTCGCGGGTGGCATTGGCGGTGAGGGCTACAATAACGGGCTGCTGTATATCAGTCTGGCGGATGGCCCTGGTAGCATCCAGCCCATCCATAACGGGCATTTGCATATCCATCAGCACCAGGTCGGTATGGCCTTCCAATACTGCCTCCACGGCCTCCTTACCATTGGTGACCAGCGTATGTTCATAACCCAGTTTTTTCATGATCATATCGATCAGCGCCTGGTTCACCTCATGGTCTTCGGCCACTAGTATACGCAGCGGGTATTTTTCGGCAAAGCTGGCGCCGGGCTGGCTGATGCGTTCCGGTAATGATCCGTTTTTGTCGTTTTTGACGAACTGTGCGGCAATGGCCGAACGCAGGTCCCTTAACCGCACCGGTTTGGTGAGAATGGCGCCAAACAAATGTTGAAAATCGAAGCTGTTCTCATCCCCCACCGAACTGAGCAACAGCACGGGCAGGTGAGGATATAATATCTTTATTTTTTCCGCCAGTTGAACACCATCCATCACAGGCATATGCCGGTCGGTGATCACCATGTCGAATTTTTCTTTTTTCAGCATATTCAAAGCCGCCGATGCCGACTGGGCCATGCCGGTTTCGAAACGCCAGGTTTCCAGTTGTTTTTTCAGGATAAAACAATTGGTGGAATTGTCGTCAACGATCAGGATCTTTTTACTGGTCAGTTCGTCCAGGGCCGGCATCTGGTCCATGCTCACTACCCGCGATGAATAGGTTTGGGTTTGAATGGTAAAGAAAAAAGAAGTGCCCCTGCCCGGCCAACTGTCTACCGTGATGCGGCCCTGCATCATCTCCACCAGCTTTTTGGTGATGGCCAAACCAAGCCCCGTGCCGCCGTATTTACGGGTGGTAGAGGAATCGGCCTGTGTAAATGGCTGAAACAGGTTTTGTATTTTATCCTGGGGAATTCCAATACCGGTATCCCTTACTTCAAAGGCCAGTTTAACGTGCTGGCGGTTTTGTTCGGCATTGTAAATGCTGATCAGCACTTCGCCCTGGTTGGTAAACTTGATGGCATTGCTGGTAAGGTTGATCAATATCTGTTTCAACCGCGAGCTGTCGCCCACGATGGTGGCCGGCACATCGGGATGCATATCGTACATAAGGTCGATGCCCTGCTGTGCGGCTTTCACCGCAAAAACGTCCAGCACTTCTTCCACACAGGTACGCAGCTCGAAGGATTGATAATCGAGTTCCATCTTTCCCGATTCGATCTTGCTGAAGTCGAGAATGTCGTTGATGACGGACAAGAGGCTTTCGCCGCTGGTGCGTATGATATCGGTATACCGTCTTTGTTCTTCGGTAAGTTTTGTATCAGTCAATAAAGCCGTGGTACCAATAACGCCGTTCATGGGTGTACGTATTTCATGGCTCATGGTGGCCAGGAACACGCTCTTGGCCCGGTTGGCCCTTTCGGCTTCTTCGGTTTTTTTCTTCAGGCTTTCTGTACGGTCCAGCACCTGCTGCTCCAGGTCTTGCTGGCGCCGTTGCAAATGCCGCATACGCCACCATACAAAAGCGCTGGCGCTGCCAATGATCAGCACCAGGCCAAATACCTTGAACCACCAGGTGCCCCAGAAGGGCGGTGTGATGATGATGGTAAGCGTGGTGGTTTCTTTGTTCCAAACCCCATCGTTATTGCAGGCCCTTACCACAAAGGTGTAGGTGCCGGGATCGAGGTTGGTATAGGTGGTGGTATGTTTACGTCCTACATAGTTCCAGTCGTTATCAAAACCGATCAATTTGTACGCATACTCGTTTTTCTGCGATAAAATATAATTCAGCGCGGCAAACTCCAGCGTGAACACGTTTTGTTTGTGGCTGAGTGTAACGGTCTTTGTTTCGCCGATGGTGCTGGTGAGTATATTTGTTTCATCGTTGATGGTTACCGGTTTGTTCAACACCGATAAACCGGTGATATATACCGGCGGCGCAAAAGGATTGTCGCGTATGCTGTCGGGGAAAAACCCGTTCAGTCCATCGGAGCCGCCAAAAAACATTTCGCCATCAGCGGTCATATAACAGGCGCGTGGTTTGAACTCGTTGCCCTGCAAGCCGTCCAGCACGTCGTAATTACGGAATGTTTTGGTATCGATATTAAAACGGGATAAACCTTTGTTGGTACTCAGCCAAAGGTTGCCCCGCCGGTCGGATAAAATGCCTTTCACCGAATTGTTCGACAAACCTTCCTTTTCTGTATAGGCAGTAAACTGGCCGGTGGACTTGGTAAAACAATTCAGTCCGCCGCCGTTGGTGCCTATCCATAAATGTCCCTGGCCATCGTCGTAAAAACAATGCAGGTAGTTGTTGCTGATGCTATTGGGATTTCCCGCGTCGTTTTTGTAATGCGTAAAGATGTTGGTGCCGCGGTCGTACATATCCAGTCCATTACCGGTGGCCAGCCAGATGCGCTGGTTGTCATCTTCGTAAATTGCATTTACTATGTTGCTGGCAATGCTTTTATCATCATTCGGATCGTGCTCGAAAAATTGGGTTTCATTGGCATAGGGATCGTACAGGTATAAACCGCGCCAGGTGGCCAGCCAGTATTTGCCTTGCGAGCCTTTGGTGATGGCAAACACACTGTGTGTAAGCGGCCGGCTGGTGGTGCGGGTATTCATGTCGTGTATGAATGTACCCGTTCTTTTATTAAACAGGCTGAAGCCCTGCGGATGATAGCCGATGGCCAGTGTGTCGGAATCATCGTTCCATATGCTCAGTATAAAATTGCTTTTAACGCTGTTCGTTTTTTTGTAATCGTTCAGGTAATGTGTGAAGGTTTTGCGTTTGCGGTCGAAATAGTTGAGACCGCCGCCATCGGTGCCGATCCATAAATTGCCCGACGGATCACCGGCGATAGACAGCACGTTGTTATTAAAGAGGCTGTTATTCTCTACTGTTTTACGGTAGAGAGAAAATTTTTGTCCATAACGCGGCATCAGGTTCACACCGCCGGCCCAGGTGCCCACCCACATATTGCCCTGGTTGTCTTTATAGAGGCAATGGATCGAGTTGTTGTTCAGGCCGGTTTGGTTGGCATCGTCGTTGCGTATGCAGGTAAATTTTTTGGTATGCCCATCGTATAAACTGATGCCACCGTTTTCGGTACCTACCCAAAGAATGCCATGGTCGTCTTCTGCCAGCGACAGTACATCGTTATGACAGATGGATGAGCCATGGGCAGGATCGTTTACAAAACGGGTGAAATGATCTGATTGTCTGTTGTACAGGCACAGTCCGCCACCAGCCGTGCCTGCCCACAGGTTGCCTTTACCGTCAACCAGCAGCGCCCGCACCATGTTGCTGTTTCGCTCGTAGCGGTCGGCCGAACGCAGGTAATGTTTTATCAGTCCGGTACGGGTATCTATGCGGTTCAATCCATTGGCCGTACCCACCCACAAATAACCTTCTTTGTCTTCGGTGATGCGAAATACCAGGTCATCGCTCAAACTGTTGACGTTATTGTCGTCGTGCCGGTACCAGGTTACCTGGTTGGTTTGTGTATTAAACAGGGCCAGTCCATTGGAAGTACCCAGCCATAACCTGTTACGGGCGTCTTCGAAAATGTGAATGATGTGTATACCCTGTCCTTCATGGAGGAAGCGGGTGAAAGTACCGTCTTTGCGGTTGAATTTGTTTAATCCGTTGATGGTGCCTACCCAGAGGTTGCCACGCGAGTCTTCGCAGATGTGTTTGATGTAGTTATCGGTAAGTGTTTGGGGATTGTCCCGCTGGTGTTTGTATACTTCAAACTTGTATCCGTCGTAGCGGTTCAGGCCTTCATCGGTGGCAAACCACATAAAACCTTTGCTGTCTTTGATGATGGAGCCTACGTGGTTTTGAGAAAGGCCGTTGTTGGAAGTGATGTGTATAAAGGCGGGGTTGGCGTACTGGGCGTAGCCCGGTAAACAAACGATCAAAAGGCATAAAAACAGGACGGATCTCATAGCCGTTTAGGAGTTGGGATAAAAGTAGTTGAATGATAGAAGGTTCGGCAGTAAATGGTGGTAGATTATAGAATAGTTACATATAACTACTTAGCGTACACGTCAATTTGCCCCGGGTTGCGGGTGGCAGATGGCCAATGGACCGGTGTAATTATTAAGAAATCTTTATTTAAGTTAAAATACCTTAAAATTTCCGTATATTAGACTTAACAAACCTTAAAATATGAAAAAAATTCTCTTTCTAACCTGTTGTTTTGCCGCCTGCAAAAAGCATTTCCAGGATACTACCCTCCCCACCGGAGCCAGCCAGGTTCAAACAGCTATTACCGGCGTAAACGAGATCAAAGTGATGTCGTACAATGTGCGCAATCATGTTGACAGCGACCCGTTTTCACAGGAACAACGCAAGACCTATATTCTGCAGGTAATTCAGAACTATAATCCCGATATACTGGGCTTGCAGGAGATAGCCGTTAACGAGATCGAAGCCTGGTTCAATACCCAGCTTGAAAATGCCGGTTATGGCCGGTTCAGTTCCGGCGCCGCCAACGGTTCGCCCAAGACCATTTACTATAAAAATGCCCGCTTTACACGCACTGCGGCAGGCAGTTTCACTATGAAAACCCCTGATTACCGCAGTGGCAAATGGGTGGTGCTGCAGGATAAACTGGAGCCCGCCAACAGCTATTTTGTGGTGAACAGCCATTGGACCACCGTAAGTTCGGCGCAGCGCCAGATGAATGCCGATTCGGTATTGCTGGCCATCAATACCAACAATACACAAAACCTGCCCGTGATCAATATGGGTGATTTTAATGCCCAGCCCGGCACAGCCGAGATCACCAAAATAAAAGATGCCAGCGGATGGAATATGGTGGATGCGCTGATGGAAGATGAAGACACCTTTCATGGATGGGATGGTGTGGGCAACAGCAAGCTGGACTACATCATGAGCACCCGCAACCTGGCCTTTACCAGCAGCAGCGTGATCAAGACCAGCTTTTCTATAGGCGGACAAACCCTTTGGCCCAGCGATCACTGGCCTGTAACGGCCTCCTATATGCCCGCCATTTTTGGCGGCGCCCATGTAGACGCCAACGGCAAAAGCGCCAGTTCCGTCACCCAATTTTATTTTGCCGATGTAAACGGCGATGGCCGCAACGATAAAATTTACTGGAACCGTACTTATGACAGCGGCAGGCCGCAGGTGTTTCTCTCCAATGGCAATGGCAGCTTTGCATCACCTGCGGTAGTGCATACCGCCGGTGCTTCTACCCTATCTACCACCCGGTATCATTATGCCGATGTGGATGGAGACGGTAAAGCCGATGAAATTGTATGGGATCCCACCCAACAGTCCGGGAAAACAAGGGTATTCCTGGCTACCGGCAATGGCCAGTTCAGCGCCACCGCTATCCTGAACCCCGAAGGTACCAGCCAGGGCAGCACTACGGTATTCCATTTCGCAGATGTGAATGGCGATGGAAAGGCCGATAAAATTTACTGGAACAGTACTTTTGATAACGGTCATACACGTGTGTACCTGGCTACATCGGGAGGCAATTTCAGCGGCACCGTGGTATCGGGCGCTGAGGGCGCCAGTACAACTGCGGGAACCCGTTATTGGTATGCCGATGTGAATGGGGATAGTATGGATGACAAAATATTCTGGCATCCCTCGTTGAATGGTGGCAAAACCATGGTGTATTTGTCGGATGGTGATGGTACGTTTACCGCTTCGTCGTCGTTGAGTAATGGCGCTACCAGCGGGTTGTCGAATACAAGATTTTATTTTGGAGATGTGAATGGAGATGGGAGGGCCGATAAGGTGTATTGGAATCCCGGGAATTACCTGGGGATACCGAAGGTGTATTTCTCGAGGAGTAATCAAACGTTTGAAGGGCCGGTGTATTCTTTGCGAGGCACTTCGAGGAGCGAGAATACACAGTTTTGGTATGTGGATATTAGTGGTGATGGCAAGGCCGACCAGGTAAGGTGGAATTATGGGGAGAATGCGGGTGAGTTGAAGAATTATTTTGGGAAGTAAAACAGGGGCGTCCGTTAACATAGGCTTTACAAAAAATCTTTCTACCTTAACTGGCATATGCCATTGAAGGAGGAAAAGGAAACGTTGTTCATTACGCTGTATGCAAAGGCCGTGGACTACCGGTCGCGCCATTCGATTTTGCACGACCATTGGGCCGATGAAATGACGCGGGCGGTGGATTATGATTTTTCCGCGATTGCCCGGTTTGACAATACGATCAGTGTGGTGCGGGCGAAAGAGATGGATGATGTGGTGGATGAATTTATTGGTTTGCATCATGATGCTGTGGTAGTGCACCTGGGTTGTGGACTGGATGCTCGGATACTGCGTATTGGTCCTCCCCCAACGGTTGCCTGGTTTGATGTGGACTATGCAGACGTGATCGATCTGCGTAAAACGTTGTTCCCTCCGCGATTTGGGTATCATATGATCGGTGCTTCGGTAACAGAGGATGGCTGGCTTAAAGAAATTCCCCGCGACCGGCCGGCTTTGATTATTGCAGAAGGTCTGGTGGAATATCTTTCAGAAGAAAAAATGAAAGGGTTGTTGCAGCGGATTACCGAACATTTTAATTCGGGAAGAATTGTATTTGACGTGATGAACAGCTTTGCCATTAAACTGGTAAAAGATAAGTTACAGGCGGTGATGGGGGTAACGCCCTCCTGGGCAGTGGATGATCTGCGGCGGGTAGACCGGCTCAATCCGCATTTAAAAAGAACTGGCAGTAAATCTCTTATTTCTTCCCGTTATATAAAAAAACTGCCTTTACAGCTCCGCTTATCGCTGGGTGTATTTTCTATTGTCCCTCTTTTCAGGAATATGATGCGACTATTACAATATGAGTTTTACCAAACGCGGTAAATTTCTCTCGAACCGGTGAGGTACATTTCGGTGTATCCCTTGAAGGCTTCTTCCATTTTTTTCATCTTTTCGGTATCCTGTTCATATTTTTTCCAGCTTTCTTCGTAGGCGGTGAGACTTTCGTGCTGGCTTACAATAACGACTTTATTGAACTGGCCGGTTACGTCGGTCATGATGCTGACGGTTTCATCGAATTCGCTCATGAATTCTTTCATTAATTTGGCGAGTTTAGAAGCATTGCCCGGTTTGCAAATGAAGGTTTCGTGAATTTGGATCATGGCTAATTGGTTTAAAAAGTTTTGCAACAGTATACAACAAACGAAATATATTGCTATTTTTAAATCCCCATTACTTTTTGTAAGAATCAGAACGCAGAAGCTACAAGCAGGAAAATCAGAGGCGAGTACAATCCCCCATAAAACAAACAACCCGATAGCATGAATTTCTTCAGGGGCTACCGGGAATACTATGAAGTGAAATTACATTTTTTTATTAAAACAAAAAAAATTGAAGTGAGATTTGTTGATTTTTCTACGACCATGTCACGGCCAAGGATGTCCCGGCACCTGGCTGCCTGTGGTGGTAATACCAGGAAAGCAATGACCTTGTATCGCTTAAATCTACGTCTGTCCCAGGAGTTATTTACTGTGATCAGTTGTTTCGAAGTAGCGTTAAGAAACCGGATTTGCCGACATTATACTGCAATTTATGGCGATGATTGGCTGAGAAATTTTGCACAACCTGGTGGGGTTTTCGACACTGCCCGATGTTCGATAACCCGTAGAATTATTAATGAAGCGGTGATAAATCTCCTTGCCAATCGTCGATATTCGCACGATAAACTAATGGCGGAAATGGAATTTGGGTTTTGGCGCTATTTATTTGCCCAACCGCAGTTTTATGAAGCTGGTCAAACATTGTTACAAATTTTCCCGGGAAAAACCCGCAGTACACCCTCCATGAATTATAACCACACCTATATTTTTAATCAACTCGGCCTTATAAATAATATACGCAATCGCATCGCCCACCACGAACCCGTGTGTTTTGCATCCGGTATCCCTATAAAAGACACCACTTACTGCCGCGAACACTACGCCATTATCCTGCAACTCTTTCAATGGATGCACATCGACGAATCTTCCTTCCTATACGGCCTCGACCACATCAACACCGTCTGCTGCCTCATCGACTCTATTTAACAGCCGCACTCCACCCCACCACCGGATGACTATTCGGCGCATGTATGGCATTCAACACCTCAAATTGCAACTCCACATTCGATAACTTATCCTTTGTCTTTACTTCTATTGTCGTTTTTTCACCAGGCTTTAACGTCACCACATCTCCATGCGCATGAAAGGTATACCTGGTTTTATTCTGCAGAATAAACTCACAACTACTTACATTGTCAATCTCCACCTCCAGCACGGTAGTTTTGGGCTGATATTTGGCACTGGTAATTTTCAACGACTCCTTCACCAGCGGCACCAGAAACTCATCACGGCCAATAAGCAGGTTGTTGAAAAACACCACGGTTCTCCTGTTCAACAATCCTTCTTTGATAGCATTGGCTGAAGTATCCTTTGCAAACACCATGGTCACCGGCCTGTGGCCACCCTGCGGCACACCAAAGGTCCAGTCTACAAGTTTGTGAATATCGCTGCAACCCATAATGGTAAGGTTATTATCGAGGGCTATTTGCAATGCTTCATCGGAATAATTTACATCGTTCACCACTTCTATACCATCCAGTAATTTTTCTTTAATAAGGTACTTGTGTAAAGGCCCCAGCGTAGCCATTCCATCGGGCTGCTGCCGCACCCAGTTGGGATGGTTCCAGAAAGTAAAGGCGCCCTGGCGTTTGGCCTCCCTGAACACGGCCACCGAATCCTGGATCAGCAGCTTATTGGCATCCTGAATAAAAACGGCATTACAATGCCCCGGTCCATTATTCTCCAGTTTACGCGTGATCTCCGATCCGCGAATGATATGCAAACGATGGTTTTTGGCCTCCTTCAACGCAATTTCATACGAGCGGTTGCGGTCGGGATGCGGTATATCGGCCTTATGCGGCTGGTATTCGAGGTGCTCGGTCAGCGAAATGGCATCCAGCCCGTCCATCAGGGCTTCCGCCACCCGTATATCAGGCCAAACGCTGCCATCGGAAAAAACCGTATGCTGGTGCAAATCACATTTCATCACTTTATAACCGGGCACATCGGGAAATTTCAAAGCACGGGGCAGCCGGTGGCTATGCGGGGGCTCGGTTTGAGAATAGGCAGAACAGGCGATCAAACAAAAAAGGAAAACAGTCAGCTTATACATGGCAGAACAATTTTTGGAGGCTAAAAGATAATAAAGTCTGTTTAACAATCTTACCTAAAGCAGATCTTTTTGCCTGCAAAAACATGCAAGGCAGCCGATTTGGATGAACCCAATATCTAATCCAATTTTAACATCTTACTACCCCCTGCAGCTTTTTTTCCCACCATTAATTCAGTATATTTGTTACATGCACGCTGGTAATTTACATAACTTCTTCCCAACTTGTAAGGACTTTCATACTTAGTCCCCCAGCCTTGTTATTATTTTGGCTGGGGAGCCAGCCTTCTTTTCCCAGGATCAACTAATAGGTTACATATCCACTTTCAGTAAGGCTGCAATTTTTACAAAACTTTTTTTACCGGTCAATCATTTTACAGTTACGCCGCGTTGGTTTTTCCGCCACTGCCGGTGCAACTACTTATTGCTATTTATAAATGCAAGGATATGAAACAGCTTCGATTTGAGAAGGAAGATTACACACAGTTAAGTTTGATGGGCACCTCTTTCGGGCTTTCGTTTTCGTGCCAGGAAGTGCTGCACGACAGCATCGTGGCGCTGGACGGACTAAAAAGAAAATTGCTCATCGCACGAAAGGCCGATGCGCTCAAATCCATCCATATCATCGACCTGAATATGGTCCGTTCTATTTCGGTAAAAAAGATCTACAAAAACATCGTGGCCGGCGCCCTGCGCCTGAGAAAGATGGATGATTTCCTGGAGGCCATTTACCTGCAGTTCAGTTTCAAACATGCGCCCGATACGGTGATGCTGCCCGTGTATAAAAGCGGCATCGACGACACCACTGATATTCCTGCACTTGAAAAAAAGGCCAGGAACTGGCAAACCCTGTTATCAAAACTTCTTACCAAACACCATAAACTATAGCCATGCAGTCGGTCCCCAAAGGCCTGATCGTTACGCTGCTCCTGCTCGTCAACGGTATTGCCCTGCGAAGCAGCTATATAGATGAAGGTATGGGTTATGGCGTTTTGATGGTTTCATTGCCCCTCTTACTGGCAGTGATATTTATTTCGAAAAACACACCCAAATAAAAACAATTTCATATGGAAACGATGAACCAGGAGTTGATACTCCTAAAAGAGGATTACCAGTTGCTGATGCATTACCTGAACGGACTGGCAGGCAAACCCGCTTTTGACGGCAAGAATGCCGCCGACCTGGAACGGGAATTGAATAATGCTACCGTAGTGAGTAAGGACCAGTTTCCACACGATGTAATTCGTGTGAACTCTGTAGTGCGCATCAAAGCGGCGGATACCGGCCAGGTAATGGAGCTGAAACTGGTAACGCCCGACAAGGCAGATATCAAAAAACGTAACATATCTATTATGGCGCCGATCGGCACGGCATTGATCGGTTTTCGTAAGGGACAAGAGGTAAGCTGGCAGGTACCGGCCGGTAAAAAAACATTTACCATACTGGAGGTGATCAATGAGTAGTAAATTGTAAATTTGATAGTAAGCCTGCCTACCGTTAGGTAGGCCTGCCGGCAGGCAGGGGCCTGGAAGCATGGAATTGATTGATTGACCTAAGTATGTCAACATGAAAGCATTTTACCAGCTTGCAGAAGATGAACTCATGCACCGGTTCAACAGCTCCGGTTCAGGCCTGTCCCGATCAGCCATTCCTGACCTGCAACGCCAGTTTGGTAAAAACGAACTGGAAGAAACAAAGCCCAAAAGCAAATTCTCCATTTTACTGGCCCAGTTTACCGATGTGATGATCGTGATCCTGCTGGGTGCGGCCATTGTATCGTTTATAGTGGGTGAAACCACCGATGCGTTTGTTATACTCGCCATTATTATCGCCAATGCCTGGATGGGCTATTCGCAGGAAAACAAGGCAGAGGAATCGATTCGCATGTTGAAAAAAATGGCCGCACAACATGCCACCGTCGTGCGCGACAACAACCCCGAAAAAGTAAACGCCAGCGAACTGGTGCCCGGCGACCTGATATTGCTGGAAGCAGGCGATATTGTGCCCGCCGATGCACGCCTGATATCGGTAAGCGCTCTAAAGACCGACGAAGCCTCGCTTACCGGGGAAAGTCACACCATCGAAAAAAAGACCGAACCCCTGCCAGACGATAACCTGGTGCCCGGCGATCAACTGAATATGGTGTTTAAAAGCACCATCGTAAGCAATGGATCGGCCAAAGCCATTGTGGTGGCTACCGGTATGAAAACCGAAATAGGCAAGATTGCCGGTATGATGGAGACCGAGGAACAAAAAACGCCTTTGCAAAAAAGACTGGCCGTTTTCAGCAAACAACTGGCCGTGCTGGTGATCATTATTTGCGGCGTTGTATTTGGCTTGGGGCTCTGGCGCGGCGTACCCGCCATGCAAATGTTTATGACGGCTTTGTCGCTGGCCGTGGCCGCACTGCCCGAAGCCCTGCCTGCGGTGATCACCATTGCCCTGGCCATTGGCGCACGCCGTATGGTGCAGCAAAAAGCGCTGATACGAAAACTTCCCGCCGTTGAAACGCTGGGCTCCGTCACTTATATCTGCACCGATAAAACCGGTACGCTCACACAAAACATCATGACCGTTGAAAAAGTGCAGGCCGCCTCCGGTAAAGAAGAGCTGCTGCATCATGCCATGCTACTAAGCAATGAAGTGCGTTTTGCCAACGACGGTAAGCTGCTGGGCGACTCCACCGAACTGGCGTTGGTGAAATATGCACAGGACAAGGGGCTCACAAAAAAGAAAGCGGATGAAAATTACCCGCTGGAGGTCGATCTGCCCTTCGATTCGGAACGCATGCGTATGAGCACCCTGCACCGGCAGAACAATGAATTCATCTTGTTCGTAAAAGGCGCCCCCGCCAGGATGCTGGAAATATTATCGGCCAAACACAAGGACCAGGCGCCTGGCTGGCTGGAGATGAACCGCAACTGGGCATCGGATGGATTGCGGGTATTGTTATTTGGATATAGGGTGTTTGATAAAAAACCTGCTACCATAGATGTGTCGCTCGAAAGCGACCTGGATTTTCTCGGTATGATCGCCATGATCGATCCGCCGCGTGAAGAAGTGATCGGCGCCATTGATCAATGCAAGACCGCCGGTATTAAAACCGTAATGATCACCGGCGACCAGCCGCTTACGGCCAGGGCTATTGCAGAGCGTTTACATATAATCGATGAAGGCTCGGCCGATGTGATCACCGGCGCCGACCTGGAAAAGCTGCCGGAGCAGGAATTCAGGCAAAAGGTGGAAGCTATTTCGGTGTATGCGAGGGTATCGCCTGAGCAAAAATTAAAGATCGTGCAGGCGCTGCAACATAATGGGGAGTTTGTGGCTATGACCGGTGATGGCGTAAACGACGCGCCTTCTTTAAAACAGGCCGATATTGGTGTGGCGATGGGCATTACCGGTACCGAGGTGTCGAAGGAAGCTTCGGATATGATATTGCTGGACGATAATTTCACCACCATAGTTAAAGCAGTGCGGGAAGGAAGGCGTATTTATGAGAACATACGCAAGTTCATCAAATATGTGCTGTCGTGTAATATGAGCGAGATACTCACTATCTTCCTGGCTCCTATTCTCGGTTTCCCGGTACCGCTGATGCCTATTCATATCTTATGGATCAACCTGGTTACAGATGGATTGCCAGGCATTGCGCTGGTGGCAGAGCCTGCCGAAAAAACCGTGATGCAGCAGCCGCCACGGCCGCCCAAAGAAAACCTGTTTGCAGGCGGATTGGCTGCACGTATCATTTCAGCGGCCATTGTATTAACCGCAGCCGCGCTTTTTGTACAATGGTGGGCTATCCGCAACGAATATGACGTTACTGCCCAGCAAACCATGGTATTTACTACCTTGTGTTTTGTGCAGTTGGGCAATGCCCTCTCCTCGCGTTCCTTTACACATTCGCTTTTTTCTGCCGGCATTTTTGCCAACCGTGGTATGTGGGGCGCTATACTGATTACCGTGGCGTTGCAAACGCTTATTGTGTATGTTCCCTTCCTGGATACTGTGTTTAAGACTACACCGCTTGATGCAAAGGCTATGGCCTGTGTGGGGATTGTTACAGTAGTGAGTACGGTGTTGATTGAGTTGCTCAAGCTGGTGCATAGGAAAAAAGCACCGGTTACTGGTTAGACCCAAAAAAGTTTTTTGTAAGGTTATTGAAACCATTCCACTTGCAGCTACCATCCGTTTTTTGGGTATTCAGGTATTTGCTTTTAATGATGTATGTATCGATGAGGGTACAGTTAGCTTCCCGCTCGTAAGTGAGTTCCTGCTCGAACCGGGCAAAGTCATCTAAATTTTGTTCTGTGAGTATGGCCGTATTCACCAGCGAGTCGGGATGGTAGATTATCTTATTGGCTTTTCTATCATAGGTTTCCGGTATATAGTATAATTCAGCCTGGTAGCCTTTGCCTTGTTTTATAATGATCAGTTTGTATTGAGATCCGCCAAAACAACCCTCGGATAGGTATTGAATGGTGATGGATTCGCCGGGCTGTAGTTTTGCCAACGTGTTTTTGGACTCGTTTATGGTGCTGGTTTGGGCACAGGATAACAGGGAGTATATCAACACAGCAACAAGGAATAAATACTTCATATGTAATTTTTTAGATGGATGCGGTTTTGGAGGAGAATACATAAGTTGCGCAAGGCTATAACAATTCTTTAAGATTAAATAACTTACATCAAATTTTATACCTATGGGCCTGGACTCGGTAGACCTTATTGTACAAATAGAAAAAGCTTTTGACATTCAAATCCCCGATAGCGAAGCTGAAAAGATCAGCACTGTGGGCCACCTTTACGCTTGCGTTGAACGGCATTATGTCGCACTCACAAAAGACAGTGGCCCCCACAGGTTAGATATTCAAACGGTCATCAACCATATTCTCTCGGATAACTTTGGCATTGAACCACAGGAAATCGCCCCCGACAAAAGTTTGACAAACGATTTGGGTATCGATTAATGATCGAGAAAACTTTTTTTGTACTAAATGACCGCAGTATTTATATTTGCAACAATAGTGCAAATTACACAAACATACCGCACGGCTATAGCTGCAGTACTTTTGATGGTGTATGCCTTTATTGCTACGCCTGTTCAGGTTTGGCATCATCACGCGGATGTTTCCTCAAAAGAGAATATCGTATCGGTAGATAAGGCGGATAGTAATTGTGTAGTTTGTTCACATAAGTATTCTTCTTTTAATGAGGTAACGATTGTTTTGTTTGAAACAGTTGTTGCTGCTACAAAAGTTATTTATAGTTGTTATTGGCCGAAGCTGGCTAAGGCTCCGGCTTTGTTGCTTTCTAATAAGGGCCCTCCTGTTGTTTGACGATATGCGATGCGATGCTCTGCCCATAATAGCGGATTGTATATGCATGCCCCTACAAACACATTTGTTTCATTTCAAAATGTCATCTTCATGCCTGTATTAGAAGCCATACAGCTTACCAAGCTGTATAACCATACCACTGCTTTAAACAACCTGCACCTATCCATCAACAACAGCGAGATCTTTTGCCTGCTCGGACAAAACGGCGCTGGCAAAACCACCACCATCAACATTTTCCTGGGATTTATAGAACCCACCAGCGGCCAGGCCACCATCAACGGCATACCTGTACAAGCCAACGATAACAGCACCAAAAAATTCATTGCCTATATACCCGAAATAGTTCAACTATACGGCAATTTAACCGGCATCGAAAACCTCGATCTGTTCAGCCGGCTGGCGGGTTTTGTATATTCCAAAACAGAGCTGGCGATGTTTCTGCAAAAGGCCGGTCTGCAAAGCATCGCCCATACCCAACGGCTATCCACCTACTCCAAAGGCATGCGGCAAAAAGTAGGCATTGCCATTGCACTTGCCAAAAACGCCGACGTGATACTTATGGATGAACCCACCTCGGGCCTCGATCCCAAAGCCACCGACGAGTTCACCAAAATATGTAAGGAACTGGCTGCCGCAGGCAAAACCATCCTCATGGCCACGCACGATATATTCAATGCCGTGAACGTGGGCACCCGCATTGGCATCATGAAAAACGGCGCCCTGGTGCACACCGTGCCTGCCAGCCACATAACGGCCGGCGAGCTGCAGCAACTCTACCTGGAAACCATTTAACAATCCCTCATGAAAAAGATAGCGACACTTGTTACACTGGCGGTAACAGCAGCACCCGCATGGGCGCAACCAACCGGCAACACCACCGATACTGCCCACCTGCAACTGGTGGAGATCGTTGGACGCACAGCTAAAAAATACAACAGCGATTATTCATTCAGCGCCACGCGTACGGCTACGCTCAATAAAGATATTCCACAGGCCATCAGCACGGTTACCAAAGAACTGATCGCCGACCGCCAGGCTTTTCATTTGGCCGATGCGGTAAAAATTGCCAGCGGGGTAACCCCTTCCAGTTATTACAACCAGTACAATATCCGCGGCATCAGCCAAAACGAAGAAGGCCAGATCATCAATGGCATGCGCACCCGCCAGCATTATTTCCTGCAACCGCTTACAAACAATATCGAAAGAGTGGAAGTGATCAAAGGTGTGGCCAGCACCACCTTTGCGAGTGTAGATCCGGGTGGCAGCATCAACATGGTCACGAAGAAACCGCTGGCCATCAACCGCAGGGAGATCAGCATCAGCACGGGCAGCTTTAGCACCATCCGGGGTACATTAGACTTTACCGGTCCGCTGAACGAAAGCAAAACCCTGCTGTACCGCCTGAACGGCGCTTACCAGGAGGCCAAAAGTTTCCGCGACCTTATCGGCAACCGGTCGGTGCTCATCTCCCCTTCCTTTTCCTATCTCCCGAACAACAAAACCGCCATCAATGTGGAACTGATTTTGAACCATATGCAGGGCAATCTCGATCGCGGCCAGCCGGTGTTTGGCGCCATAGCCGGTAAAACCAACCTGAACAGCACACCTGTCAGTTTGAACCTGGGTGCGCCGGATGATTTTTTTAAATCAAAAGAACTCATCGTAATGGGTAACCTCTCCCATCGATTGAACAGCCACATCAGTTTTAATGCCAGTTATATGAAACAAACCTGGAGTGAAGACCTGCAGGAACACCGAACCATCAATACATTTGGCGTAGATACCGCCAACGCGTCTATCACCTCGATGGCGGCCATGCAATTTGTACAACGCCGGCAATTCTGGAACATCGATAATATCAACAGTTACCTGCATGTTGATTTTAATACAGGCGGCGTCAATCATAAATTGCTGGTTGGTTATGATCGCAGTAGCTGGCATAAATTAAAAGGCGGGGGGCAAAATGCAGCGCGGGGTTATTTGTTAAAAGATGGTTCGTTGGCCAATACTTTTGTCAAAGACAATCTTTCTACCTATAAAATGGTAACCATCGATGGCATCACCATGCCACAGCCTAATGTGCCGCACTTCAACCTCAACAACCCTGCGTATACTATTCGCAATATCACCGACTATCAATTGAATGTACGCACACCGCTGCCTGCGGCTTTAACTACCAACCATGCGGTGTATATACAGGAGCAGCTGCGGTGGAAGCGTTTTATGGTGTTGTTGAGTGTGCGCCATGACTGGTTCAAAGATATCACCCATTACCAATCACCGGGCGAAGGTTCGTTTACCAATACGGCTTTGTTGCCACGCGCCGGTATCACCTATGCTATCACTTCACATCTCAACATTTATGGCACTTACCTGCGCGGTTTTCAACCCCAATCAAATACCGTTACGCTAATGCCGCAAACAAGCAATTTTTATAACGCTTCGCAATCGGCCGCCCGTTTCAATCCGCTGGAAAGCGATCTGAAAGAAGCCGGTGTAAAGGCCAGTCTGCTCAAAGGAAAGTTCAGCATAAATGCCGCCCTGTACGAGATCAACCAGGAAAATGTGCTGATCAATGCCAATGTACCTGCCTTCCCCGATTCGCTGGTTACACGCGGGGCCGACCGCAGCCGCGGGTTTGAAATTGACCTGGCCGGTTATGTATTGCCCAACTGGCAGTTGAATGCTTCATACAGTTATATCGATGCGCGCATTGTGCGAGACAGTAATAAGGAATTAAACGGCGCCCGCAAAGAAAATTCACCGTTTAACAGCGCCAACCTGTGGACGCGCTACAATTTTACCAGGGGCGAAGTATTGAAAGACATCGGCATTGGTTTGGGCCTGCAATACAGCGGTGATAAGCTACCCTGGTTCACACGCGATTTTACCGTACCGGCCTATACCCTGCTGGATATGGCCCTGTATTATCATCCCGGTATAGGCAGCCTGCAACTGGCATTGAACGTGAACAACCTGGCCAATACTACTTATTGGCTGGGCGCCCAGAACTACCTGCGTTTATTTCCAGGCGCACCCCGAAACTGGATGCTTACCGCCACTTATAAATTTTAAGTCATGAGAACAGCAAACGTAAAACTATTTGCCCGCCAGGTATATACCGGCGTCTTTACCAATAAGGCCGTTGCCGCCTTGTTGATCATCATCGCCCTGCTGATCGCGTATGCCTTGTACAGCGGGCTACTCCTATACAGGCAGCAAACAAAAAGCATACAAACCTACCAACAGCAGGTGCGTGCGCATTGGGAGGCCATGCCTGATAAACATCCGCACCGCATGGCGCATTATGGGTATATAGCTTTTCGCCACAGGCATCTGTTGAGTTTTTTCGACAGGGGCATGGAGAGTTATACCGGCAACGCCGTTTTCCTCGAAGCGCACCGGCAAAACAGTGTCAATCTTTCCGAGGCGGGATTGAGTTCGGGCATACTACGTTTTGGAGAGATACATAGCGCCATGATACTGCAAATACTATTGCCGCTTGCTCTGTTTTTTACGGGTTTTGGTACCGTGGCGTCAGACCGCGAAAATGGCACGCTCAAAATATTGTTGAGCCAGGGCGCCACCTGGAAAGAGATCATTGCCGGTAAAGCCCTCGGCTTGCTGGGTATTGCGCTTACCCTGTTGTTGCCGGCTATAGCCACCATGGTGATTGCCTGCCTGGCGCTGGAGCAGCCGGCGTTTGTCGCCGACGACCTGTTGCGTATTGGCTGGCTGGGCATTGCTTATACGCTGTACTTTGGCATTATAGCGCTTGTAGCCGTGATCGTATCAGCTGTGAGCCGCTCGGCAAAACTGGCGCTGGTTTCGCTCATGGGTATATGGCTGCTGCTGGCCGTGGTGTTGCCCCGGACAGCACAGGCTACCGGGCAACACCTGTTTGAAACGCCTTCAAAGATCGCTTTTAACAGGGCTGTTGAAAAAGAGCTGCTGGCTACCGGGGATAGTCATAACCCGGATGATCCCTATTATAAAGCATTAAAAGATTCGGTGCTGAAGGCACGCAATGCCGATTCCATTCAACAATTGCCTTTTAATTACAGCGGTTTTCAAATGAGAGAGGGTGAAAGGCTCAGCGCGGAAATGTATAACCGCCACCTGTTTAAACTGTGGGGTATTTATGAAAAGCAAAATGCCGTGTCGGAATATTCGGCATTTATCAATCCTTTTGTGGCCATTCGAAATTTTTCCATGGCAATAAGCGGTACGGGGTTCCATGATTATATACGTTTTCAACAACAGGCCGAAGCGTATCGCTACCGGCTGGCGCAGCATATGAATGAACTGCAGATGCAATACATCAGTAACCAGGCGCAGGACAAACCGCAGGCCATCAGCCAGGCATTCTGGAAACAATTCCCGGATTTTACCTATGAACGTTTCAACACCCCTGCCGTGGTTACGGGCCAGGGGTTACCGGTGATTGTGATGTTGTGGTGGATCGCCGGCCTGCTGTTACTGGTACAACTATTATCTAACAAATTAAAAGCTATATAAAACTATGTGGGTATTGATATTAAAGAACTTTCTCAGGTCGCGCATTGCCGTCACCGGGCTGCTGATCGTGCTGGTGGCAGGCATTACCAGTTTGTTCATCGGCAAACAGCATTTGCAAAAGCAACAAAACAACGCCAGCCAAACCATCGCCCATCAACAGGAACATATACAACGGCATATTCAATACAACCACAGGGAAATGGGTTTATTGTTGTATGGCCTGCAATTCAGTTTGATCAATCAAACCCATCCCCTCAACGCACTCAGCATCGGTCAAAAAGATGTCAACAGTTCTATTCAAAGCCTTACCATTAGAGGCTTGCATAACCAGCAATACGATACCGATCTCTTTAATCCTTACAATTTACTGGCAGGCAACCTCGATTTCAGCTTTGTACTCGTGTACCTGTTCCCTTTGCTCATTATCACCTTTATGTACAACCTGCTTTCCGAAGAAAAAGAAAGCGGCACCTGGCCCCTGGTATCCATACAATATCAACAACCGCGCAGGTTATTGCTGCAAAAAATGGCCGTACGCGTCATGGTTGTTTTTGGCGCACTGGCATTTTTGTATCTCATGGCCCCGCTGATACTACCCCTGCCCTTCAACAGCCGGCTGCTGGCAGCCATGAGCTTGTCGGTGGTATACCTGTTGTTTTGGTTTGCGGTGAGTTATTGGGTAGTATCCTTACAACGCAGTTCGGGCAGCAACGCCGCCATGCTGTTAAGCGCCTGGATCATATTGACGGTCATATTACCCGGTGCCGTCAATAACTATATCATCACAAAATACCCCGTACCCGAGGCACTCGCCACCATGGTAGAACAGCGTGAAGGCTATCATGAAAAATGGGATATGGACCAAAAACCCACGCTGGAAAAATTTTATACACACTACCCACAGTTCCGGCAATACGGCATTCCCCCGGCATCATTCAGTTGGCTTTGGTATTATGCTATGCAGCAAATGGGTGACGATGATGCACAGCAGCAGGCAGAACAAATGCGGCAAAAATTATGGCAGCGCGAAAAGGCCGCCAATTGGGCGTCGTTCGTCATCCCTACCCTGCACACACAGCAACAATTCAATGAACTGGCGCATGCCGGTTTGCCCAACCACCTGCGCTACCTGGACAGTACGGGTCGCTTTCATGAAAAGATCAGGTTATACTTCTACCCAAAAATTTTTAGCAATGCGCCTGTGCAGGCCGAAAACTGGAAAGCTTTTGAGGCAGAATATTTTGCCGACAACAGCCCGGTATCCTGGGCGAAATTGCTGTTGCCGCCGCTGGCCTTATCTATCCTGTTTTTTGGCCTGGCCCGTGTGCGTTTTACCACTTAACCAATTTTTACAAAATTATCAGGCAGGAAATACGTAAGTTCCCATACTTAAAATTCCATGCATGAGAAATATAGTTATCGCCTTCCTGTGCCTTACAGGAAGCCTTCCCTCGGCCGGTCAAATCGATGCCGGCCTGTTCCGGTTCCCGGATGTATCAAAAACCCAAATCGTATTTACCTATGCCAACGATCTTTGGCTTATACCCAAAGAAGGCGGCACAGCCATCAAACTCAGTTCGCCCGCAGGCGTGGAGTCGTACCCGAAATTTTCACCCGATGGAAAAAACATAGCCTTCACGGGCAACTATGACGGCAACAGCGATGTTTATGTGCTGCCCGCCTTGGGCGGCGTGCCGGTACGGCTTACTTCGCATGGTTACCCCGACCGGGTGGTGGAATGGACAAACGATGGTAAAAAGGTATTGTTTGCCTCGGCCCGCGAAAGCGGCAAGGCACGCTTCAACCAGTTTTATACGGTGGCTGCCACAGGCGGGCCTGCAGAAAAACTGCCGGTAGCCTATGGCGAATATGCATCTTACTCGCCGGATGGTAACCAACTGGCCCTGGTATTCCGCAGCCAGGTGGGACGTAACTGGAAGCGCTACCGCGGTGGATGGAAGGCCGATATACATATATTCAACCTGCAAAATCTCAGCGACCAGGACCTGTCGGTGCCGGAAGACGCCGGCAACGAATTTCCCATGTGGAATGGTAATTCGATCTATTTCCTCAGCGACCGCGGCACCGAGCTGCGTATGAACCTGTGGAAGTATGATCTTACCACCAAACAATATGAACAGCTGACACATTTCAAGGATTATGATGCCCACTACCCCTCGATGGGTCCGGAGGATATAGTATTTGAAGCTGGTGGCAAACTCTACCTGTTTAATATAGCCACCAAACAACAAAAAGAAGTAAAGGTAAACCTGGTCACCGACCGCGCCCTGGTTAAACCCAAAATAGAACCGGTAGAAAACTTTCTGCAATATGCAAACCTGAGCCCCGATGGCAAACGTGTGGTGCTGCAGGGCCGCGGCGACCTGTTTTCTGTTCCTGCAGAACATGGTTTTATAAAAAATCTCACACGAACTTCAGGTGCTGCCGAACGTTATCCCGTGTGGAGCCCCGATGGAAAATATATTGCCTACTGGAGCGATGCATCGGGTGAATACGAGTTGTACGTGATGCAGCCCGACAAAGAAGGTTCTGCAAAAAAACTTACCAATTATGGTGCGGGTTACCGCTACGATGTGATGTGGTCGCCGGATAGTAAGAAGGTATCGTTTATAGACAAGGCCATGCGCATCTTTGTGTTTGACCTCAGCACCAATCAAACCACCCAGGTAGATAAAGCCCTTCGGTATTCGCATGGCGGCCTCGCCTCGTTCAGCGGCAGCTGGTCGCCCGATAGCCGCTGGTTTGCCTATTACCGCGACCTGGAGAACCAGCACGACGCCATTTTCATCTACGATCACAATACTAAAAAAACAAAACAGGTAACCAGCGGTTTTTATGAGTGCAGCAATCCTGTTTTTGATCCCGAAGGCAAATATCTTTATTTATTCACCAGTCAAACTTTCAGACCGGTATACAGCGATATAGACAATACCTTTTCGTATCCCAACTCAAGAGGCATCGCCGCCATTGCCCTGCAAAAAAGCACTCCTGCCCTCTTGTATCCGAAAAACGATGCCGTAGCCATTACCGAGGGAGAAGTAAAACCCGATCCCGTTAAAGAGAACAAAAAAGAAAAAAAAGATTCCACGGCGCTGACAAAAAAACCCGCCACCAAATCGGTAGAGATTGACTTTGATGGCATGGAGGCAAGAATGGAACTGCTGCCTGTGCCGCCCGGTAATTACCGCAGTCTCGATGCCGGCAAAGGAAAAATATTCTACCTGCGTTTGCCTCACTCCGGTGTCACCGGCGCAAAAAACGCCATTAAATATTTCGATATCGACAAACGCGAAGAAAAGACCGTGCTGGAAGATGCCGGTTTTTATATACTCAGCTACGATAAACAAAAGATACTGGCCGGGCGGGAACGAACCGCTGCCGTGATGGCCGCCGCCGAAAACCAGAAATTCGAAAAGCCGCTGCGCCTGTCTGAAATGCAAATGATGGTAAACCCGGTGGAAGAATGGAAACAGTTGTTTATGGATGCCTGGCGTTTTGAACGGGATTATTTCTACGACGGCAAGATGCATGGCATAGACTGGAATGCCACCAAAGACCGGTACCTGGAAATGCTGGAAGGAGCGCTTACCCGCGAAGAAGCCGATTTTGTGATTGGAGAAATGATCGGTGAACTGAATGCTTCGCATACCTATCATGGTGGCGGTGACATAGAAAAACCCAGCAGCCGCAACGTAGGTTACCTGGGTATCGACTGGGAGCCCGCCGGTGACTATTACAAAGTAAAAAAGATCATCCATGGGGCGCCCTGGGATGCCGAGGCACGCTCGCCATTCGACAGACCGGGTATTACTATCAAAGAGGGCGATTATATCATTGCGGTAAATGGCATGCCGCTTAGTACCGCCAGCGACCCCTATATTGCCTTCCAGGGCCTGGCCGATAAAACTATCGAGATCACCTACAACAGCACCGCATCGATGAGTGGCGCCAAAACAGCCATCGTTAAAACATTGAACGATGAATACCGTTTACGCCACCTGGCCTGGATAGAAAGCATGCGCAAAAAAGTGGATGAAGAAAGCAATGGCGAAATCGGTTATGTATTTGTGCCCAGCACGGGCGTAGATGGACAGAATGAATTGTTCCGCCAATATAATGCGCAGTGGAACAAAAAGTCGTTGATCATCGATGAACGGTTTAATGATGGCGGTCAGATACCCGACCGTTTTATTGAACTGTTGAACAAAGAGCCACTGGCCTTCTGGGCTATTCGTGATGGCGAATCGTGGCAATGGCCGCCCCTTTCCCATTTTGGGCCCAAGGTGATGTTGATCAATGGTTGGAGCGGTTCTGGTGGTGATGCATTTCCTGATTATTTCCGTAAAAAGAAATTGGGTCCGTTGATCGGCACCAGGACCTGGGGCGGCCTCATTGGTGTGAGTGGTGTTCCATCATTGATAGATGGCGGAACGGTTACGGTGCCAACGTTCCGTATGTATAACCCCGATGGCACCTGGTTCAGGGAAGGACATGGTGTTGATCCGGATATTGCAGTGCCTGAAGACTTAAGCGCCATGGCCAAAGGCATAGATCCACAATTGATGCGTGCGATCACTGAAGCAAAGAACCTGCTAAAAACAAAAACGTTTTCGGTACCAAAAGTTCCCGAAACAGAAAAAAGGGGATTTTAAAAAAAATAAAAGGCGGCATAATGCCGCCATTTTATTTTTAATTTTATTAGATTTGTCTCACTACTTTAGTTGTCAATACATCTTCGCAGTTTTCTTTCTCTGGTCTTTTTGTGCCCGGTACGCCCAACCATAACCATAAAATTTGATTTTATGAAAAAGATTATTCTGTTGATAGATGACGACCAGGATGAGTTTGAATTCTATCATGCGGCTTTGCATGAGATCAATTACCCCGGAAACCTCATCCATGCCAGCAGTGCAGCACAGGCGCTTACTATTTTATGCAACCTAACACCAGATTTCATTTTTGTTGATTACAATATGCCGCACATGAACGGCTTAAAATGTTTGGAAGAAATTAAAAAGATGCCGCCCCTGCAGCAGGTGCCGGTCATCCTTTCATCGTCTGTTATCAACGACGATATGACCAAAAAGGCCCTGACACTGGGCGCCAGTTTTTGCATCAGGAAGTCGTCGAGAGTGCAGGCGCTGGCGGAGATTCTAAAAAATATTTTCTCGATGCATACACGCTTCAGCAGTTTGTATTCGCTGCTGGCTCCCAATTGATATTTATCACCTGATTTACCCGCACGCTTTTAGGCTTTAAAAATGTTTTTTTTAGGAGAAATGGCCGACATTCACAAAAATTAATGATTATGCTGGACCAGATTACCAACCTCATCCAGGACGCGGCAGGCAGTGTTGTAAAACAGCACCCCGATGTTCCTGACGACAAAAAGGATGCAGTGACTAACGAAGCTGTCAACTCATTATCCAACACCTTTCAACAATTGACCAGCGGTGGCGACCTGAGCCAATTAACAGGTCTGTTTTCCGGTGATGCAGGGAACAAAGATGCCATCATGAACCAGTTCTCCGGCAATTTTGTAAGCAACATCACCAGTAAACTGGGTATCAATGCCGATACTGCCAAATCGCTGGCCATTTCCATTCTGCCGGTGATTGCCGAAAAATTAAAAGGATTATTCAGTGGCGGCGGGTTCGACATCGGATCGATCCTGGGCAGCTTGCAGGGCGGCGGTGGCCAAAGCAAAGGCGGCGGCGGATTTGATTTGGGTGATGCGATGGATATGTTGAAGGGGAAGAAATAAAGAGGCGCGAAATACAAGGCATAAGGCACAAGGCACAAGGCAAAAGTTGGTCCCTGTATTCCCTTATGCCTTATGCCTTGTGCCTTATGCCTTATGCCCCTTTCATGGCACAAATTTTGGGCATACTTCAAGCACAAAATTAAGCCCCTATGATACGCATCCTACATTTTGTTCTGACAATCTTCTCTTTACCGGCATTTGCCCAACATAATATTGATGAAGAAACTGAGCGCTTTTTCCGATTTGGGGTAAAAGGCGGTGTCAACATTAATAAGATCCAGGGCAGGTCTTTTAGCGATGCCTTCAGTTATAACTATGTGTTGGGCGGCTTTATGCAATTCAATTTCAGCCGCAAATGGGGACTGCAGCCGGAGGTCAATTTCAGTCAAAGTACCAGCGAGATCACCAACGACAACTCTGACATATATGACGATCTGTTCCTGGGTGGCGAACAAAAAAAGGCCAAACTGGATTATCTGAAAATACCCATACTGGTCAACCTTGATCTGGGGCCCAGCCAGCGCGTAAAACTGCAGGCCGGTCCGCAATGGTCGCAACTGCTCGGTTCCAAAGTAGATAGTTTGCGCAATCCCAACCAGTCGATATTCAAGAAAGGCGATTTTTCGTTACTGGGTGGCCTTTGGATTCAACTGCCCCTGGTACATATTGGCGCCCGCTATGAACATGGGCTAACAAATATGAGCGAAGCGGGTATCCGGGAAAAATGGCATAACCAGGCCTTTCATATTTTTGCCGGGCTTACGTTTTAAGCCAGTTCCCTCGCAAATTTCTTCCGGTATTGCAGCGGACTCAATTCCTTTTTTGTTTTAAATACTTTGTAAAAGTGCGATACATCGCCAAAGCCGCTTTCATAACTGATGTCGGAAACCGGCTTATCGGTATCGACCAATTGTTGCGCGGCATAGTTGATGCGAAAATCCAGTACGGTTTCAATAAAAGTTTTCCGGGTATGCCTCTTAAAGTATTTACAAAATGCGGTGGGCGTCATCATGGCAATACCCGCGGCCTTCTCCAACTCTATGGTTTCCCTGAAATGATCCACGATATAGGCCATCACCTGGTTGATCTTTTTTTGTTCGGCATGAGACGGTACCGGCAGGCGGTCTAACAAAACATATTGTCTCGATTCGGCCAGTTGTTGCAGTATTTCCAGCAGCATGATCATTTTTTTGAATGAGTTGGCCGTTCTTTCCAGTTTCAGCAGTTCCTCTATAGGTTTCCTGCCTGTAAACTGAACGCCATAACGGCTCCTGTTCAACAAACGCCGTATCCCAACCAATTCTGCTTTCCCGAAAAATTCCGTCCCCAAAAAATCATCCGCAAACTGGATCACCAGCGAACGCGCATTTACGACACCCTTCTTTACATTTTCCGACTTCCAGCAATGCGGCAAATTAGGCCCCAGCATAACCAGGTCGCCTTCACTGTAAGAGGAAAGATGATTTCCCACATACCGCTTGCCCTCCCCCTTTAATATGAGGGTAAGCTCCAGTTCGGGATGATAATGATAAGGGGCAGAAAAATACCGCTCGGCAAATTTGCGTACATGAAAAGAATTGCCGCTCACTAAATGCAAGGGTTCAAATGCAGCTTTCAATATGGACTATTTTATCGACACAACAAGCTAATCAATATTTCCGGATAAAATAACCCATAAAACAGCCATTTTAGGCATTTTCTGCCCGCTTTTTAACCGGTTACTTTGTTTATAAATACCACCACTATGCTTGCACTGGACAGCCCCATCACCATCGACGCCTCACAAATAAAAGCCTTTCAAACCAACGGCCATGTATTAACCCGCGGTGTGCTGAACAAAGAAGAAGCAGCCGCCTGGCGCGAGGTGATCAACAAAGCGGCTTATACCTTCAACACCGAAAAAAGAAAGCTGGAAGAACGCGACACCTATGGCAAGGCCTTTCTGCAGATCATGAACCTGTGGACGGTTGATGAAGGCGTTAAAAAATTCACCCTCGCCAAACGCTTTGCCCAAATCGCTGCTGCCCTGCTGGGCGTGGAGAAAGTGCGCATCTACCACGACCAGGCCCTTTATAAAGAACCAGGCGGTGGTTTTACGCCCTGGCACCAGGACCAATACTACTGGCCTTTGGATACCAGCAATACCATCACCATGTGGATGCCGCTGATAGATATCGATGAACAAATGGGCATGCTTACCTTTGCCTCCGGCTCGCATAAAGCAGGTTTTGTTGAGAACATTGCCATCTCCGATGAGTCTGAAAAAAAGCTGGAGCAGTTTATCCGCGAAAAAGGCTATCCTATTTCACGACCCAATTTTATGGCCGCCGGTGATGCCAGCTGGCATTATGGATGGACGTTGCATTCGGCGCCCGGTAATTCTTCCCAGGTAACGAGAGAAGTAATGACGGTCATCTATTTTGCCGACGGCGCCCGTATTACCGCCCCCAAAAACGAACACCAGCAAGCCGACCTGGCCACCTGGCTGGGCAACCTGGCACCCGGAAGTATTGCGGATTCCCCGCTGAATCCATTGGTGGGATAAATGCATTAAAAAAAGGGTACCGTTTAAGCGGTACCCTTTTTTTCTTATTTCCATTTTGGGTTTTGTGTGAGTTTTGGATTCAACTGAATTTCGCCCGAAGGGATCGGGTATAGATAATCCTTTTCCTCGTCAAATTTCTTCGAGATGTTTTTATTGATCACGACATTCCCGCCATTGGCGCCATTCTCCAGGTCTATTTCAGAACCCAGCTTCAGGTAATGATAACCGGGTTCGGTGGGTTTGTCGCCGGTATAGATCCATATATCCATAGTACCATCACCATCCAGGTCGAACTTGCCGGTACCGGGGAAATACATGCCCTTGAACTGCCAGGTGAGCAAATGCCCTTCTTTCCAGCGCATGAGGTCGTTCCAACGGAAGTTTTCCATCACCAGTTCTATCCTGCGTTCGCGGCGGATCTCGAGTATCACGCCCTGGTTGGCGCCGCTTACATTTTTGTACTGTGCCGCCAGGTAGGCATCGGGGTTGGCATTGGCTGCAGCCATGTCGAGGTTGGGCATCTCTACCCTGTCCCGTAACAACTTGATGGTTCTGTCGATATCGCTTTGCTGCAGGGTACCCAGCTCGGCCCTGGCTTCTGCCAGGTTCAGCAATACTTCGGCATAACGGAATATGATCAGGGGATTGTACGACTTGGTAAAGCTGTCATCGGCCTCCCCCATCACATACTTGGTAACATGATAACCGGTAACAGTGGCAGCAAAATCGGGCACACGTTTTACCGTACTGCCGATGCGTGTATAACCGGGTGTGCGAATGGTTTGTGCCAGGCGCGGATCACGGTTGGCGGCTTCTTCGGCAAACTGCATGGTTTCATAACCGGGTTTGTCGGTAAAACGGGTACCGTCTTTCATCAGGTAACTGTTCACCAGTTTTTTCTCTAACCCCGGTTTACCATAAGAAGGTGTGATGGTATAATAATTCACGTTGTGAAAGATCTGCAGGTTGCTGCTGTATTGGCGCGCCAGCAACACTTCGTCGTCACGAACCGAATAGGTAGAGAACAGGTCGCGGTAAGGCTGGTCCGCACCCGCGGGCGCATATATTTTGTACACGTTGCCAGCTATCAGTTCTTCCGAAGCTTCCACACATTCTTCCAAAAAGCGATCCGCATCGGGCAAATTGAATTCAGTATGGTATTTTCTGAAGGTGCCTTCAAACAAACAAATTCGCGACTTCAGGGCAAGGGCCGTCCATTTGGTTACTTCGGCCACTTTCTTTTCCGTGGGTGCATAGGCAATGGCGAAATCGATATCGGCCAGTATCGAATCCATGACCAGCGTCCGGGGATCGCGCGGTTTTTGCAGGTTGGCGGTATCGGTAGAGGCTATCACCTTACCATACCAGGGCACATCGCCAAAACGGGCTACCATATTGTAATAAAAATAAGCGCGGAAAAATTTGGCCACCGCCAGGTATTTGTTGGTAATGGAGGCATCCAGTCCGCCATTGCCATGGTTTTCGATAAAGAAATTCACGTTCCGCAATTCACCCCAGTTCCATCCGCCGCCATTCACCGGAACGGTGCGGTTACCGGTCAGTTCTACGGGTAAAGAAGTTTTGACCACATTGTCGATGCCTTCATTGTAAAGACTGAATCCTTTGTCGTCGTTATCGGCATTGGGCAGCATGCGGTCGTAAAAAGAACGGACATATAAACTCAGTTCCGATTCAGAGCGGAAGGCGGTGGAGGGCGCTATCTGCGAAAGCGGGTCCCTGTCGAGAAAGTCTTTCTTACACGCGGCCATCCCCACCAGTAGCGTTATATAAAACAATTGTTTTTTCATTGTCATTAGTTTAAAGGATCAAAAAGAAAGGTCCAGGCCAAATGCATACGATTTCATGAACGGGTAAACACGTCCGTTTACCTCGGTGGCCGCCATCTCCGGATCGATGTATTTTGTATCGAATTTGGTGAAGGTAATCAGGTTCTCCCCTGTTACATAAAAACGGCAGTTGGTAAACCCAAACCGGCTCATGATCTTTGCTGGCAGCGTATAACCAATACTGATATTCTTCAACCGTACATAGGCCAGGTCCTGCAAATACCTGTCGGTAGGCTGGCGCAGGGTGCCGCCATCGTTCAATGCCTCATAGCTGCGCAAGCGCGGGAAATACGCATTGGGGTTTTCGGGGCTCCATATTTTGTCCCTGAAATCCACAGGCGTAAAGGAATAATACGACCTGGAATAAGGACCCCAGAACTTATCGGAATTGTTACCGGGATACCAGTGTTTTCTACCAATACCCTGGATAAAGAACGAAAGATCGAAATTGTTCCAGGCAACACTGCCCGTAATACCAAATGAATAACGCGGCAGGCTATCGCCGATGATACGCATATCGCCGGGATCGAGCAGTGTGTTGGCGCCGTTGTTGATGATGGAATCGCCGTTCAGGTCTTTGAACTTCAGGTCGCCGGCGCGCAGGCGGTTCCATTCACCGGGTGAACTCCTGATCTGCCTATACACCAGGCTCTGTGCTACTTTATCCTGGCCCCATTTGGCGGCCTCTTCATCCGAAACAAAATAACCATCGGTAATATAACCCCAGATGGCGCCGGCGCTTCTGCCTGCATAATAATCAGTCAAACGCCAGGTAGGATTAAAGAAGGAAGTGATCTTTGACGTATAATCGGCCAATACGCCGCCGATGCTCCAGTAAAAATCTTTACCCGCCACCTTGTTGTTTTGCTGCCAGTTGATAGACAGTTCAAAACCCTTTGTCACCAGTTCACCTACATTTTGCGGGGGCGAGCTGGCGCCAAATACGGCACTCAGCGTGGGGCCGTTGGTAAGCATGTCTTTGGTAGTACGGCGGTACAGGTCGAAAGAAGCGGTGAGCCGGTTTCGAAACAGGCCCAGGTCTACACCCACATTGGTGGACGTGGTGGTTTCCCAGGTGAGTACCGGGCTTAAAGGTGTAGGCGCGCTGAGATATTGTGTGCGGCCGCCATCTATGATCCAGTTATTTTGACCGCTACCCATTACTTCGGTAGTAGGATAAGGACTGGAAGTTAACTGGTTGCCCAATGAACCATAGGAGCCCCTGAACTTCAGATCGGAGACCACACCCGCTAAAGGCTCGAAGAACTTTTCACTGCTGATGCGCCAGCCTGCCGCTACCGAAGGGAAAAACCCAAAGCGGTTGCCTTTTGGGAAGCGTGAAGTACCATCGTAACGGCCATTCAGTTCCAGCAGGTATTTACCATCAAAATCGTAGTTGATACGGCCAAAGAAACCCATCAAGGCCCATTCGCTGGCGCCGCCGCTGGCCAGGTTGGTACCCGTACCCAAATTCAGGTCGTTCAGGTCTTCAGACAGGAGGTCAGACCTTTCGCCGCGTATCAACTTACTCGAACGAAACTCCTGGTTGTAACCGGCAATGAGTTTCATATTATGGCGCTGGATGGTTTTTTGATAGGTGCCATAGGCATTGATAACATGGTATTGCCCCAAACGCAGGAACTCGATATACCGGTCGAGACCCACATAACTGATCACGCCGGGATAAATTGACCAGGGCGCCCGCGTTCTTCTTGTCCACTCATGCGTATTGCCGTCACCGGCAGGATTGAGTTCGTAGGTATAGTTGGCGGTAATGTCGAAGTCTTTGGTCACTTTAATGACACCGCCAATCGTGTTTTGCAGGTTGTAATTGGCGATCACACCTTTTGATTTACCGTACAATAGATCGGCATAAATGCCATCGCCAATAGTATAGTTATTCAGTTCTGTACGGTAAGTGGCAGTACCATCAGGATTCACCGGTACATAGCTGGGCAGTGCATGCACCGTGATGGATACAAAATTGCTGTTCCATCCCCAGCCCGGGTATTCATAACGGTCGGTATTAAATTGTGTATTCGTATACAGCGTAAGCCAGGGCGTTACTTTGGCGTTGATCTTGGCGCGGAAATTAAACAGGTTGTATTCATCCTGGTTGATCCGCATCATTCCCTTCTGGTTGTAGTAACGGCCGGAGATATAATAATCCACTTTTTCGCTGCCACCCGCTACGCTGATGGTATGCTGCATCGAAGGCATCTTGTCGCGGAACATGGTATTCCACCAGTCGGTATTGCCATAGTAGATGTACATGTCTTTACCATTGCGGTTATCAATTACCACCGAAGGCAGCGATTTATCGGTTTGTCTTTTTTTCAGTTCTGCATAGTCTTCATCGGTATACCGCGTGTAGGAATTACCTGTGGCGCGTGTAAAGCCTTCATCCATCATCATGGCCACGTCGTAACCATCCGTCATAAAATCGGTGCTTACGGTGGGTGTTTGCCAACTGAAATTGTTGCTATAGCTCACCGTGGTCTTACCTTTTTTGGCCGTTTTGGTGGTAACCAGCACCACGCCAAAAGCGGCACGTGCGCCATAGATGGCGGCCGAGGAAGCATCCTTCAGCACCGAAATATTTTCAATATCGCGCGGGTTGATGAGGTTGATATTTCCGGGCACCCCATCTACCAGTACCAGCGGTGTGCTGATACTGCCACGATTGAGGGTGCCGAAGCCCCTGATATTGAGGTTGCCGCCCGAGCCCGGACGGCCATCGCCAAAATTCACGTTCATTCCGGGTACCCGCCCCTGCAGGGCCTGCGAGGCATTGGCCACGGGGCGGTCGCGCATGGCCTTCGCATCTACCTGTCCTACCGCGCCGGTGAGATTGGCTTTTTTCTGCGTGCCATACCCCACCACCACCACGTCGCTCAACTGCGAGCTGGAACCGGTGATCTGTATTTCCAGGTTGATGGGCTGGCCAGACTGGTAGGTATAACCTGTCAGCGCTTTGTTTTCATAACCCGTATGGGTAACAGTGAAATTGTATGGGCCTCCGGGCGCCAGGTTGTAAAAAACAAATTCTCCGTTTACATTGGTTTCCGTGGCGTTGAGGAAATTGGCGCTTTTGTTTTCAACGGTGACCGTGGCGCCCTCCACGGGTTCGTTTTTTTCATTGCGAACGATGCCTTTTGCCGAAACGGATTGTTGCGCCCATAGCTTGCCGTTGAGCAATAGGCTACCCAACATACACAAGCACGTTAGCAGGCGAGTCAATTTTCTGGTCATGGTACATTTTTTATTAGTGATGGAATGGTTTGGTTACCCTGTTTGACGTTCACAAAGGCAAGGATTATTTTTCCGCGGGCAATATTACAACGCTATGCGATCAGGTTAGTAGGGGTAATAATTTGATAACAGTTCAATGAAGCGATTCAATTTAGATAAAGAAATGGTTGGAATTTTAAGCAATCGTTTGCGGAAAAAATATTAGCAAGCGGCGGCAAAAACCGGCAACGGAATTTTGACATAAAACAATGTTTCGGGATTGTTTACCGGCTTTGTATATTTAATGATAAATGAACGACATGAGTAACAAAAAAGCCGTTCAAACTTATATGGACGCATTTGGTAAAACCGATAAGCCTACTATTTTGTCGTTATTGACCGATGATGTGATTTGGGAGATGCCAGGTTATTACCGGCACACCGGTATCGAGGCGTTTGAAAAGGAAATCCATCCGCCGCATGCCGATGGGCCGCCCGATATTCATGTGATACGATTGGTAGAGGAAGGCGATGTGGTGGTTGCCGAAGGTACTGTAAAGGCCAAAGTGAAGGACGGGCCCACCATCGATGCCGTTTTTTGTGATGTGTTTCATTTCCGGGACGGTAAGATCAGTAAACTGACCTCATATGTGATGTTTTTGAATAAGCCTTAGTTAAGAAAAAGTTAAGCCGCTGCCGTTTTACACAACATGACAAGGTGAATTGCCGTTCTGGAATTGCTAAAACCAGCCACTTGATTAAGACCAGATCAACCCCCAAAAAGCCTGTTGCAACATTTATTATACAAAACCTGCTGCTTACTGCAGTGTGTTTTTCGCTTTTTGCCCCTGCCGTGCAGGCGCAAAAAGCCAATTTCGACCAGCGGGTGCTGCTCCATCTTATGGACCGCCGTACAGAAGGCGGAACAAGTTTCAACCGGTCTATTTCCAATTCCACGCAAACCATAGCGGCGCTGATACCACTTTCGGTACTGGCCGCCGGTGTGATCGCCAACGACAAACCTACCATGAAAAAGGGTTTGTATATGGTGGAAACCGTGGCCGGCGCTACTTTTATCAGCTATGCCATGAAATATGGTTTTGACCGTAACCGTCCGTTTAATGCCAATCCGCACATCATCCCCGCCGGTTCGGGCAGTAGCCCCTCCTTTCCTTCGGGGCATACCAGTGTGGCTTTTGCTGCAGCTACTTCGTTAACCATCGCCTATCCCAAATGGTATGTGGCTGTTCCGGCTTATGCCTGGGCGGCTTCGGTGGGGTATTCGCGTATGTACCTGGGTGTGCACTATCCTTCGGATGTGCTGGCCGGTGCAGTGATTGGCGCGGGGAGTGCTTGGTTGATGTATAAGGCGAATAAGTGGTTGTTTAAGAAGAAGCCGGAGGTGAGAGTGGGTTTTTAAGGTGTGCATAACTTATCAACTGTGTATATCCGTTATAGTTATATAATGGATATATTTGTTTTATGTCGCCGGTTGGATGTTGGATTGATAAATTAACTCAAAGTATTGAAGATGTTTCTACTGGAATAAGCCTTCAGACAAGCGTGTTGCCATTTGAGTTCTCCGATTTATCAAAGGTTTTGAAGAAAAACGGGTGGTCCTTTAATTGGAAGAAGGAATATGGGCTTTTTGATCGCAGGATCTACAAACTGCTGATCGAGGGAGATTCGGTGATACAGGGTCTTATCAGCCTTCAAAAAATAGAAAACTACATTGAAATGTACCTCATTGAATCTGCTCCCCATAATATTGGTAAGACAAAAAAATATGCCGGAGTGCCTGGAAATCTTGTGGCATTCGCCTGTAAAATGAGCTACGACCTCGGATGCGAAGGTTATGTTGCCTTTACGCCTAAATCAAGACTTATCGAGCACTATATCAACTCTTTAGGTGCTTCTTTAATATTCAGGAATCGCATGTGTATTTCAGGGGATTCCGCCAGAAATTTGGTAAATTTGTACTATAAAAATTACCTGCATGGTAAGTAAAGAACAAATTTATACACTTGACGATATTGGGTTTGTTGGTACCCAAAAAAAGCGTACTAAAGCGCAAATGAAGAAGGATATCGAAGATACCGTTAAGTACATAAAGGCCCAAAAAGCCGAAAAATTAAACACTCGGGTATCAAAGAATAAGAAGAAAGCAAAATAACCAGCTTTCCATTATTGAAAGTGACCTGAGACAACTTATCTTCTAAAAACTGGTGTTCAAATGATTTGGTGCTATATCCCTCATGACTCACCTGCGTAAAATCGCACAAATAATGCACCTTTTCCGCCGGCGAAATAAAATAAAAACACACAACACGTCAATACATCATCAACTTTAACCAATTCAAACAATTTCCCCTTTTCTTATCTCCCCTCCCCTCCACATCTTTGCCCTACAATTTACACAAGCCATGAAACGCATTTTATTTTCCCTGCTCATGATCGCAGCGCTGGCCACCACCGCCACAGCCCAGGACACCAAATCCGAATCCCTGCAATTCATGCAAACCACCACCATCGAATCGGTGGTCAACGGCGGCCTGGGCCGTTCAAAAATGATCACCACCCTGGCCGATGGCACCCAAAAAGAAACCGAGCTGAACAACCTTTTCAGCATGACGGGTATCAACTTCAAAAACATCGGTCAAAACGAAAATACCATCCTGCAAACCTTAAAAACCTATACCGACGACGGCTGGAAACTGGTGCAGGCCATCCCCCTTTCCCTCAGCCCCGGCAACAACTCGAACGGCATTTTTATGACACGGTATTTACTGTCTAAACCGAAGTAGAAAAACAAGCCATGAAATATTTTCTTTTCTTCCTGTGCCTGGCAAACAGTGTATTCCTGGGCGCACAAACCGGTACGGTGCCGGCAGAACTGATCACCAACGACAGCACCAGTTGGACCATCTCCACCGTGTCTACCGTTGGTTATGTAAACACCACACCCGGCGCCTATTACAACACCTATAAAAGCGGCGGCGGCATGATCGCCAAATTCCAATTCAAAAAAGGCAACCGCTTCCGGTTCCAGTTATATGTACAGGCCAATTCGTACAACACCAATACCGAAACCTGGACCGATGTAGAAGGTACCGTTACCTTTACCAAAGATGCCAAAGGCCAGAACATATTTATTACAAAGGCGGAAAAAGGTGTTTACCGGATCAATCAAAACGGTAAACTCACCAACCGGCCTATTACAGAAAGCGAGTTGAAGGGGCAGCATTCCTGCACCTACCTCTGGGAGAGAACGGTATTCCCCGACGATCCCAAACATATTTACCTGCTGTTGGTAGACCTGGAACAGCATCCTGAAGCAGATGTCAACAATCCAAAGACCATCGACCCATCATGGGTTTCTAAATTTCATATTCCATCCGGCAAATAATTTCTCGGGACGGTGCAAAACCCAGGGCGTTGTCAATGACAACGCCCTTTTTTATTGGAACAAATACATAATTTTTTTTCAACTCATCACCGCAATAACACAACTCACACATTCCTGCATTTTGTTTATCGTTTCACAACGACAACTTGCAGTCAAATCGTAGAGCATGAAAACAAGTAAACATTTATTGATCGTTCTGGCATTGATGACATCCGTATTTACAGCATGTAAAAAAGAAGGAAGCGGCAGTAACCATCCAGACAAACCGAAAACAGTAAACCCCGTAGCAACCCCCATCGGCACATCGAAGGGCGCCATTGTTACCAAACAGATCGGCGCCGCAGGCGGACAAATCACTTCCGCCGACCAACAGATCACTGTGACCATTCCTGCAGGCGCATTAAACGCCAATACCAACATCGGTATAGAACCCATCACCAACACCAATATAGCCGGTATGGGTACCGCGTTCAGGTTAACACCCCATGGACAAACCTTTGCCAAACCCGTTGAGATCACGCTCTCCTGGGCAGATCATGCCGATAGCATCGGTCTGTTACAAACACTGGGACTGGCCTACCAGATGGAGAACCGCGTATGGAAGTTTGTAGGCGCTACCAGCGTTGACGCCGCGGCCAAAACCCTTACATTCAAAACAACGCATTTCAGCGACTGGTCGCTCATGAACCAGGTATCCTTATCGCCTTATAAAGCCGACCTGGAGCCCGGGCAAACACAAACCATCACGGCATTATTGTTTACCGAAATAAAAGACGGTCATATGCTGGTTCCGCTGGCGCCTGTAACTACCCCGGGCCATTACGAAGAACCGGGCTATCCCGTTGGTCACCCGGAAGCATTACCCGCCGAATACATCAAACAATGGAAGTTGGGCGGTCCCGGTAAGATCGATCCTGTTTCATCGAATGTAGTGAACTACCAGGCGCCTGCCTCGGTGAACAGTTTTACAACGGCCGCCGTTTCGCTGGAGTTGAAAGCGCCGGCCGATCAGCCGGGCCAGTTCCTGCTGGTAAGCAATATCAATATCATTGGCGGCAGTTATGCCGAGCTGAGTATCGGCGGTGGCGAAGCGGTAAGTTTTCCCGTTACCATTTCAAAAAGCGGTAACCGTTATTTAGTGGCCAATCCCGAAGACGAAGGTGGCGGTTATTTCCTGCTAACCTGGGTTGGCGGTGTAGGCGGCCATGGATGGGATATGTCGAATACAGGCACCTACCTGCATTTTATTACGCCATCGGTTACCTATGTAAGCCGGTACAGGACCGATGTATACTACGATCTGGTGCCCAGCGAGGGATCGGTGAGTGTAACACGCCTGAGCGGCGGATGGGCAGAAGGTACCTTTGTGGCCTCCAAGGCAGGTATGTCGGATACATTTATTCCCACCACTACTTTAAGCGGTAAGTTCAAGGTGAAGATGCTGTTTTAAACAGCTTGTTAAATTTCACTTACTGGTCATGGGAGCAGGCAGATTTATTTATTTTCATGCTCCCATGACCAAATACCTTTACCTGGTTTTATTACTTACTGCTTGTAACAAACAGCCCGTCAACAACACACCGGCTGTTGTTTTTCATTCCAAAGCACTCAACGACAGCATTTCAGTTTTTATAAAGGCATTGCAGTGGATATATCAATAAACCTGATACTATGATAAAATATTTACTACCAGTGTTATTGTTCGGCTATTGTACAGTCAGCGGGCAGGTGATTGATAAAAGAACACCGCGTCCAGGTATTGCCAGCATTACTACCCAATACTTTGATAGCAGGGGTAAACAACAACATTGGTCATTTGAAAAGGTAGATGCCAATGGCAGGATCGTTGAACGGATGGACTACCGGCGTAAAATTCTGGTGAATCACTTTAAATTTATTTATAACGAGCAGGGTGATCTTACTTATGAATTGGTGGAGCACGACCTCAGCCATCCCGATCGAAAAGATACTACCCGCTATTATTACCGGTATGACAGCGGACGAATCGTTTATCAAAAATGTGTTTTTCCCAATTTGGATTCTACAGTGCACAGGTTGATCAGTCATGAACAGGATAGCGTGCTGGTATACCGGTTCACCACATATAATAAAACACGCAGCTACGATAAAATGCGTACCATCACTTTCCGCAATGGCATACTGGTAAAATATACCGAAGGTACAGACAGTGCTTACCAGACTGTTTCATATGAATTTTATCCTAATGGTAAACACAAACGAAGAATGGTGACCCGGGTGCCGCCTGTAACGAATTCAGGCCGGGGTGCTGATGATATATTGTACGAATATGATTATGATGAGAATGGGCGGGTGAAGGTGTATTATGTGACGATTGATGGGAGGAGAAGTAAGGCCGCGACCTATGAATATGTACTGAGGTAAAATTATTTTCAATTTTTCATATGTTGATTACTGTTATATGTTGTATATTTGAAATATGCAGCAAGGCGGCGCATTTGTCAACAAACTAACTGGCATCATTGAAGAAGCTGTTACAGGTAAACGCCTGGAGACATTGATAAGTCCGGTAAGGCATTCAGACTTAAAACTGCTGCTTAAAAAGAATGGATGGAAATTTAATTGGAGAAAAGAATACAATACCGGCTCCCGGGAGGTTTACAAATTACTTACAAAAGGCGATGCGAATATCCAGGGCATTATCAGCATAGAATCCTTACCCGAGCAACTCTATACCGAGTTACACCTCATTGAATCTGCTCCTCACAACTATGGAAAATCAAAAAAGTATATAGGCGTACCTGGGAACCTGGTCGCTTTTGCTTGTATAAAGAGTTTCGAAATGGGATTTGAAGGATTTGTTGGGTTTGTCGCAAAATCCAGGTTAATACAGCACTATATCGACACATTAGGGGCCGAGATGGCCTTTCGGAATCGTATGTTAATCTCCACAAAATCAGCTAAAAAATTAGTAAATTCGTACTATAAAGATTTCTTTCATGAAGCGTAAAAATCCATATTTCGAACTTGATGAGACAGGCATCGGTGGGCAGGATAGAACACATGCTCAAATTAAGAAAGATATCCAAAGAACCGGAGAGTATATCAAGGCGCTGAAATCCGGTAAATCAAAGCCTTCTAAAGCCCGTGTTTCTAAACCCAAATAAACCAATCATTTTAAGGCCTTCAACATCCTCACCGCCTGCCCGAAAACCGGTTTCTGTAAGCGCTTCGACCATAACATCACCGAGTCGGCCATAGGCATAACAGAGGCGGTTTGCGCAAACGCGCTGCTATAAAAACAACCTACCAGGAAGATCCATTTCATAAACCAACTTTGTATGTACATGGGTACCTGTTCAGCATGCAATTACCAAATGGAATAATTGTTGAAGCATACTCATAAAAACGAACTATGAAAAAGCCACCTTATCATGTAGGGTTCACCAGCCAGGAAAACGAACTGCCTCCTACTCCGCTTGCGGTAACCGGCAGCATTCCCAATTGGCTCAGCGGCAGCCTCATCCGCACGGCCCCTTCCAAATTCGAGGTAGGCAGCAAAAGCTACCGCCACTGGTTCGACGGCCTGGCCATGCTGCACAAATTTTCCTTCCACAACGGCCAGGTGCAGTATACCTGCAAATTTCTGCAAAGCAATGCCTATCGTAAAGCAAAAGAAAAAAACAAAATCGTATACGGCGAATTCGGCACCGATCCCTGCCGGGATCTCTTCCAGCGTGTATTTACCTTTTTTAGCAGCCCATCCCCCACCGATAACGGTTGTGTAAACATCAATGAATACAACAATCAACTCACCGCCACCACAGAAACGCCACAACCCGTTCCCTTTCACCTCGACACACTCGAAACGCTGCACAACTTCCAATACAACGACCAGCTCGGCGGGCAGCTCACCATCGTGCATCCGCATTACGATGCCAATGGCACGGTATACAGTTATGTCACCAAATTTGGTTATAAAAGCAGCTACCAGGTATACTCGCTCGCTGCGGGCAGCGCTACCCGTCAACTTATTGCGTCTATCCCGGTCAAAGAACCCGCCTATATGCACAGCATCGGCATCACCGAAAACTATATCATACTCACTGAATTCCCTTTGGTCGTCAATCCGCTTGAACTGCGTTTCAGTAAAAAACCTTTTATCGAATGTTATCGCTGGAAACCGGAGCTGGGCACCAAAATTCACCTCGTGCACAAATCAACCGGCGAGGTGCAGCAATTTGTATCGGAGCCCTGGTTCTCCTTTCATCATGTAAATGCATTTGAACAAAACGGGGATGTTATTTTTGATATACCGGTGTTTAATGATACCACCGTCATCGATCAATTATACCTCGATCACCTGCGTAATAATCCTGTTACCGACGTAGCCGGACAGCTATACCGCTTTCATATTCACCTGGAAGAAAAAAAAGTGGAGCGGCGCCTGCTATCCAAGGCCTCCATGGAGTTGCCACGCATCAATTATGCCCGTGTAAATGCGCGGCCTTACGAGTATATATTTTGTGCCGGCAATACCATCCGCGGGAACTTTCTTGATAATCTAACAAAAATTAACGTCACCAATGGCGAAATATTGGTTTGGCAGGAAGCCAACTGTTATCCCGGCGAGCCGGTATTCGTAGAGCGTCCGCAGGCAGTATCGGAAGATGATGGATTGTTGTTGAGCATCGTGCTCGATGCTGCCGCACAAAACTCCTTCCTGCTGCTGCTGGATGCTGGCACTATGCAGGAGGTAGCACGGGCCCTGGCGCCGCAACGTATTACATTCGGGTTTCATGGACAATATGTATTGAGCGCCGCACCCGAACAGGTGTATCAAACCATTCACCGCTAACTTTAATTCAAGGTGAGTTTAAACGTTACGCCCATGGCCTGGGGCGAATAAAAAGGCTCCATGGCCAGGTTTTTTTGTTTGGTAATACGATGCAGTTCGGGCACCATAATGCCATTGGTGGCGCCCACCAGGAAACCCGTGATCACATCGGTTCTGAAATGCCGGCCTGCCCGCAACCTCGATATACCAACCAACGCGGGCGGTACAGCCGCCGCGCCATACAACGCTATCCGTTTCCAGCCTTTGATATGATGATGATCGGTATACAATTTCACGATAAAAAAAGTAGAGGCCGCCACGTTCGACACATGCCCGCTGTAAAAAGAATTGGTTTTTCCCTTACCGGTGCGTTCCGACAGGGGCAGTTCGGTATTGTACACCAGTGGCCGCACCCTTCGCACAAATGACGTGCCGCCCAGGAAAATGGTGTTGTTCACCGCATGTGTAAGCATGTAAAGGGTGATGGTATTCAACCAGTCTTTCCGAATGCGTTTGTCCAGCATCAAAAAGACCGGCGCTATCAGCGTTGAATTAAGCAGTACATCCGAACTGCTTACAGCTTTACTGTAATTGGTGGTACGGCGCAGCGCCTCCGGTCTGTCGAACCAGTTTACGTCCGAAGGATGTAGCTTTTCCAGATCGGCTTCCGTAATGGAGGCATGCCTGATCACCGCAGGCAGGGCCACCGTGGAGAACAGGATGAGCCCCGCAGTAGCAGCAGGCAGCTCATATTTTACCTGTACGTTGTAGATCTTTTCCCTGGAAGAATCCGGCTGTGCACACAGCTGGGTTGCAAACAGCAGCGCCACAGGCCAAATAACCTTGTACTTCATCTTGTAACAATTCAGGGAAGATTAACAACCGGGGAAAAACATTGTTCAATAAAACGCAAAAGGCTGCTTCCTGGTGGAAACAGCCTGCGGTTATTGAATACGGCCCTATTTGTTAGTCGGCGTATGAAAACGCGTTGCCGGAACCTGCAAACAGCCAGTCCGACAATTGCATGCCGGCCAGTTTCAGGCGGTTAGGCAGGGAGTCTGACATCGTCCCGGTATAATCAATATATTGTACGGTTACTTTTATCATGATCACGGAATCATCACCGGCTTTATCTCTCAGTTGCCTGGAGGTATAGCAACGTCTTTCCATTTCAGCGGCATCGGTGATCAGCAAAGCTTTGCCCTGCACCTTTACACGATAAGGTTTCCCTTTTTTAAAGAACTCCAAACGAACCGGAAATTCCTTTTCAAACGCATCGATATCCTGTACCGGTTTGGGAACCACAAAAATGATATCACCATTTGATTTGATGTCCATTTCTGTGACCAGGTGGTTGGGTAATTTAACCAGGGCATTACCCTCTGCAAAAAACAACGCGCTGTTTAATTCGGTTAACTTTCGCTGCAGGAATTTGCCAGGCAAACGAGTATTCATGGTGTCGATTTTTAGTGTACGGATTTACAGACGACCATGGGCTCCAAGCCCTATACCATTTTGTGATAGTGTGATTGTAAGGGAGTTATAACGAACGGGTGGCAAAAAGGATTCCCATTATTGGACGTTTTTTTACCAAATTGAAACTTTAAGCCAGATCGCGCGCCAGCGTTTCGCCTATGGCCTGTAGCAACACCGGGTCCAGTTTCTGGCCTGACTCCCAATGCTCCGGCGCAATAACAGCCCGGTATTGTCTTTCTTCATCGGGTTCAAATAATACCGGTACATCATTCACCATTGCCTGAATACGATGGGTATAACCAATAAGCTGAAGTTGTATCTCAATCTGTTTTTCAGCGCCCTTGTAAGGCACTGAGATAGTAATGGGTTCTGTCATAAGAGGCAGTGAAGATAAGACAGCCTGGGTAAAGCGCGGAAATTAACCCCGGATCATGATCTTTGGCTTTTTGGCTTTATTTGCATCCGTGGCAGTGGTTACTTTTACGATCTTCATGTCCGGCATATGCTGCATATGCACAAAATCCTTTGTACTCACGATCTCACATTTCAACACAAAAGCCGAATCAATGGCATAATCTGTCATATCCATAATAAAATCATCGTCCACCATAACGATATACGATTTGGTATCGCCGATGTATTTTTTCGCCAACGCTTCCAGGCTGATAAAGTTAAACGCAGCGTCGGCTTTCGACGTCAGGTAAACAGCGCCGTTGGGAAACCTGTCCTTATCGTCTTTTATGACCGTTATTGATTGAACCACATTCAGATCGAACAGCGGCATTTTTTTGTATTGAACGGAATCGAGGATATAAGCAGGCTGAGGTTTATGAAACACCGGCAGCGTTTGTGCCTTTACAATATAGCCGGTAGTAAACAGCAGCAGCGTAATGATATATTTCATATAAATGGTTTGTGCATCAATATACGCAAATTTTGTTGCACTTTTGCAGGCGAAATGCCCAACATAGGCCCCATACAGCTACCGGATTTTCCCCTGCTCCTTGCGCCCATGGAAGACGTAAGCGACCCGCCCTTTCGTGCGGTATGCAAGACCCATGGCGCCGACCTGGTATACACCGAGTTTATCTCCAGCGAAGGCCTGATCAAAGACGCCATCAGGTGCCGCAGAAAGCTGGATATCTTCGATGAAGAAAGACCCGTGGGTATACAGCTATTCGGCGGCGATGAAAAACAAATGCGCCTCGCGGCCAACATTGTCGATGCCACGCAGCCCGAACTGCTGGATATCAATTTCGGCTGCCCGGTAAAAGGCATCGTAGCCAAAGGCGCCGGCTCGGGTGTATTAAAAGATATCCCGCTGATGGTGCGGCTTACCGAAACCTGTGTACGATCAACCAGTTTACCGGTCACTGTAAAGACCCGCCTCGGCTGGGACGATGACACCAAAAATATTGAAGAAGTGGCCGAGCGCCTGCAGGATGTGGGCGTACAGGCCATCACCATACATGGCCGCACACGCTGCCAGTTGTATAAAGGCGAGGCCGACTGGACCCTGATCGGCCGCGTAAAAAACAACCCGCGTATACATATCCCTGTTTTTGGTAATGGTGATATCAATAGTCCGCAAAAGGCGCTTGAATACAAAAACCGCTATGGTATAGATGGCATCATGATCGGCCGCGCGGCCATTGGTTATCCCTGGATATTCAGGGAAATCCGGCATTACCTGCAAACAGGCGAGCCCATGCATGCGCCCACCGTGGCGGAAAGGGTGCAGGTATGCAAACTGCACCTACGTAAATCCATTCAATGGAAAGGCCCCCTGATGGGTGTGTACACCATGCGGCAGCGTTATATGCAATATTTAAAGGGCTTACCGGGTATTGGCGATTACCGGCCCAAACTGGTGACGCTGAAAGAGCCGGAGGCTATTGAAGCGGTGTTGAATGAGATACAATTAAAATACGCAGGTTATGAGGTGGCCAGGGAAGAAATTGAACTGGTGAATTACCATGAAAAATGCGCATTGTAATTTATGAACCAACTTATCCTCACAAGATCAGATGCCAGGAAGATCATCCTACACGCAGCCGGACTATGCAAAAAAGCACAGTTCGGAAAAGGCTATGAAGCCGTATACAAACTCATCGACCACCTGGGCTTTGTGCAAATAGATGCCAATTATGTGGTGGAACGCGCCCATCACCACGCCATTGCCACACGTGTACCGGATTATAAACCCGAATGGCTGGACGAACTACAGGCCGATGGCAGGATCTTTGAATTCTTTATGGCCGATTCCGGCTACATACCCATGCACCACTACCGTTTTTCACTACCGGTGAAAAAGGCTTTCCAGGAAAAAAGAAAACCACTCACACCAGCCGAACGCAACCTCATGCAATCCGTGCTGGACCGGGTGGAACGCGAAGGCCCGCTCATGTTAAAAGACATCGATAACGATCGCGAAGTAGCCAGCTCAGGCTGGTGGGACTGGCGCCCATCCAAAATAGCACTGGAGCGATTGTACTTCGGAGGTGACCTGATGGTGACCCGGAATAACTTTCATAAAGTATACGATCTGCCCATAAACATCCTTCCCGATGATGTAGACACCACCATGCCCACCCCGGAAGAATTCGCCCGGTACATCATCATGCACACAATACAATGCCTGGGTATTGCCCAGGTCAAAGAAATGAACTGGCGCGCCCGTTTTGTAAAAAACCACCTGGTAAAACAGGAGCTGCCTAAAATGGTACAAGAAGGGAAACTGCTGCAGGTAGCCGTGGAGGGCATCAAAAACCCACATTACATGCTACCCAAATACAAAAAGAAAAAGATCGAACTGGCCGGCGATGTATTTATCCTCTCTCCTTTCGATATATTGAACAGCTTCCGGCACCGGTTAAAAGATTTCTTCGACTTCGATTACCAGATTGAATGTTTTGTACCCGCACCAAAAAGAAAATACGGATACTTTGCCTTACCAATCATTATCGGTGACACCTTTGTAGCCAGGATGGACTCCAAAGCCGATCGTAAAAAGAAAATTCTTACCATACATAATCTTCACTTCGAACCGGTGAAACTAAGCAAAACGGCGCTCAATAAAATTCACAACGCCATACAGGATTTTGCGCGATTTAATGATTGCAACGAAATAACGCTCACCAAAACAAATAACAAGCAGTTCACCATTTCCTGAAACCAAAAAAAATTTGTGTAGTTAGATAGCTACGCATATATTTGTAGCCAAATATCTACATAATGAAAACACGTAGGGATGTTTTCCAGGCCATTGCCGACCCCACGCGGCGCGCGATCTTATTGCTGCTGGCCTCCCAGTCGATGACAGCCGGGGCCATAGCAGCCAATTTCAACACGGCAAGGCCTACCGTATCAAAACACCTGCAAATACTCACCGAGTGCGAGCTGTTGAAACAGGAGCAAACCGGCCGGGAAATACATTATCATATCAATGCCCATAAAATGAAAGAACTGGCCGACTTCCTGGAACCCTTTCGTCAAATGTGGGACGATCGATTTAACAAACTGGAAGCCGTTATGAAAAAATACAGATCAAAAAAGTAGAACATGAAACAAAAAACCAGGGTCACTGCCGAAGAAGGCAAACCGGACCTATTTATAACCCGGGAATTCGATTTGCCGGTCAACTTATTGTTCAAGGCGCATGTAGAACCCGAACTCCTCGAAGAATGGATGGGCACCACCGTATTAAAATTCGAAAGTAAAAAACACGGCAGTTACGAAATAGAAACCAAAGACAATAAGGGTAATGTTGCCTTTCGCGCCCATGGCGTGTTTCATGACTTTGTACCCGATCAGAAGATCACCCGCACCTTCGAAATGATGGGCAGCCCCTTTGGCGTGCAACTCGAGTTCATGGAATTTGAGCGGTTAACCGACGACACCAGCAAACTCACCATACATACCGTGTTCAAATCGCTGGAGCTTAGAAACCAGTTGCTCCAGTATCCCTTTGAGCCGGGCATCAATATGGCGCATAACAAATTGCAGGAAGTAGTTAGTAAACTTAAATAAACCGCTATGACAACAACTAAAAGAAATAAAATCATCTACTGGGTAGCCACCATCTGGCTGTCACTGGGTATGGTGGCTACCGGCATCTCACAACTGCTGCGCTCCGAACAGGAAATAGCCAGCATGGCCAAACTGGGTTATCCGCCTTATCTGCTCACCATCATTGGTATCGGAAAACTATTGGGCGTAATAACCGTGCTGGCGCCTAAATTTCCTTTGTTGAAAGAATGGGCCTATGCCGGTTTTACATTTACCATGCTGGGCGCACTTGTTTCGCATATGGTATCCAACAGCCAGGCAGCAGAATTTTTTGGCCCTGCCCTGCTGCTGGTGCTTACCTTCACTTCCTGGTATTTCAGACCGGCCGACAGAAAGGTAAAATCAATTAATTAAGTATATTTAATCATGGCAAAAAAATTAACAGCAGATCAAAGCAAGGAACTGCTTAAGGTGTTAAAGACCAGGTTCGAAAAAAATATGAACCGCCATAAAGGTATCGAATGGTCGAAGGTAGAGGCGAAACTGCAGTCCAGTCCGGCCAAACTCTGGTCGATCGATCAAATGGAGGCCAGCGGCGGTGAACCGGATGTAATTGGCGTTGATAAAAAATCAGGTGAATATATTTTTTGTGATTGTTCTGCGGAAAGTCCAAAAGGCCGCAGAAGCATTTGTTATGATCCCGAAGCACTGGCTTCCCGAAAGGAGCACAAACCGGCAGACAGCGCCATTGGTATGGCGGAGGATATGGGCATATCCATACTAACCGAAGAAGAATACCGCGCCTTACAGGAACTGGGCAAATTCGATCTCAAAACATCCAGTTGGGTGTTTACACCACCCGCTATCAGGAAACTGGGCGGCGCCCTCTTTTGCGACCGCCGGTATGAAACCGTATTCCTCTATCACAATGGCGCCGAATCGTATTATGGCGCCAGGGGTTTCCGTGGCCTGTTAAAAGTGTAAAGCATGAATCCGAAAGTCGATTTTTATTTCGAAGAGAACGAGCAATGGCAGAAAGAGATCAGGAAGTTAAGATCCATCATACTCGATTGCGGGCTCACCGAAACACTAAAATGGGGATGCCCCTGTTACACGTACCAAAACAAAAATGTTGTTTTGATACATGTATTTAAAGAATACTGCGCCATCCTGTTTTTTAAAGGCGCCCTGCTGAGCGATACGCATGGCCTTTTGATACAGCAATCGGAAAATGTGCAGGCAGCCCGCCAGTTGCGTTTTACCAACCTGAAACAGGTAAACAGCCAGGAGGCCATCATAAAAGCCTATGTGTATGAAGCCATAGAAGTGGAGAAAGCCGGTTTACAGGTGAAAATGAAAACAACCTCCGACTTCAAGGTGCCCGAAGAGTTCCAGCAAAAACTGGATAAAATGCCTGCTCTAAAAAAAGCATTTGAAGCGCTGACTCCGGGCAGGCAAAGAGGTTATTTGTTTTATTTTTCCCAGGCCAAACAATCCAAAACACGCGAGGCCAGGGTGGAGAAATACATCAAACAAATACTGGCAGGCAAAGGACTGGACGATTAGTTACCGCAAAATACATACATGGATTCCAGGAGAACGTTTATCAAAAAAGCCTCGCTGTTGGCAGGTGGCGCCGGCTTATCCACTGCCCTGCCGGCTTCTATACAAAAAGCTTTCGCTATCGATCCCGAAGCCGGGAGTACCTATCTCGATGCAAAACACGTGGTGATCCTGATGCAGGAAAACCGTTCCTTCGATCACAGTTATGGAACGCTGCAGGGCGTGCGTGGATTCAACGATCCACGTACCATTTCACTACCCGATGGCGACAAGGTATGGGTGCAAAAAAATGAAAAAGGCGAAGCCTATCTCCCGTTCCGTTTAAATATAAAAGACACCCGGTCTACCTGGATCGGTTCACTGCCCCATTCCTGGACCAACCAGGTAGATGCCCGTAACAATGGCCGTTACGACCAATGGCTGATCGCCAAACAATCGGGACATAAAGAATTTGCCCGTGCACCGCTTACCCTGGGTTATTATAACCGGGAAGACATCCCCTTTTATTATGCCCTGGCCGATGCGTTTACCGTTTGCGATCAGAATTTTTGTTCATCGCTAACGGGCACTACGCCCAATCGTTTGTATCTATGGACCGGTACTATTCGTGCAGCCAATAATGGCGATGTGCCGGCCCATGTACGCAATGAGGATCTGAATTATGAGCATGAAGCAAACTGGAAAACCTTTCCTGAAAGGCTGGAAGAAAAAGGTATATCGTGGAAAGTATACCAGAATGAATTAAGCCTACCTACCGGGCTCCAACCCGAGGAAGAATCCTGGCTTGCTAATTTCACGGATAACCCGCTGGAATGGTTTTCTCAATACCAGGTCCGATTTTCTCCCGGTTACCGGGCCTACCTGGAAAAGCTGATCAAAGAAAATAAAGAAACACCTGAAAAATTAGAAAAGGCCAAAAAGGAATTGCAGCAGTGGAGCCGCGAAAACTTTGAGCGCTTACCACCTGCAGCAAAAAACCTGCATACAAAAGCATTTACCATAAATAGCGGGGACCCGCATTTCCGCGAATTAGCAACCTTGCAATACGATGATGATGGTGTTAAAAGGGAAATGAAAATTCCCAAAGGAGATGTGTTGCACCAGTTCAGGAAAGATGTAGAGTCGGGTAATCTTCCTGCAGTATCATGGATTGTTTCGCCGGAGAATTTTTCCGACCATCCTACTGCGCCCTGGTATGGCGCCTGGTATGTATCGGAGGTGATGGATATTCTTACCAAAGATCCCGAGGTGTGGAAGAAGACCATCTTTATTCTTTGTTACGATGAAAACGACGGGTACTTTGATCATGTGCCGCCCTTTGTGCCGCCTGCTCCGGGTGTACAGGAAGCAGGGCTGGTTTCAAAAGGAATTGACACAGCTGTTGAGCATGTAACTTTGCAACAGGATCTGCAGCGTAAACCCGCCAAAGAAGCAAGGGAAAGCCCTATTGGGTTAGGTTACCGCGTACCATTGGTGATTGCTTCGCCATGGAGCCGTGGAGGCATTGTGTGTTCGCAGGTGTTTGATCATACTTCAATTTTAATGTTGTTGGAAAAGCTGTTTAAAGTAGAAGAAAGTAATATCTCCGATTGGCGGCGTACTATTTGCGGCGATCTCAGTTCGGTGTTCAGGCCGTATAATAATGAAAAGATATCGCTTCCTGACCCTGTAGAACGCGAACCGTTTTTTGAATCGGTGCACAAGGCGCAATTCAAAAAAGATCCGCAGGGATATGTAAAACTTACCAGGGAAGAAATTGTGCAGGTGAATAAGGGCTTATCGAAGTTAATGCCGCGGCAGGAAAAGGGAATACGGCCAGCTTGTCCCCTGCCTTATGAGCTGTATGTAAACGGCGGGTTGCAAGGTGATCGATTTGCGATCAGTTTTACGGCGGGTAAAAAAATATTCGGCAAGCGATCAGCAGGTGCACCTTTTGTTGTGTATGCTTCGGGAAAGAACAGGAATTATGCCGTGGCGGCTGGTGATACCTTAACCGATCATTTTACTTTCGATGAAAGTTATTATATAACCGTGTATGGACCAAATGGGTTTTACCGGGAGTTTAAGGGAAGTGCTAAAGATCCGGCGGTACATATTACAGTAGGCTATAAGCAAGGGAACCTGATAGTCAACAGTACATCGCCCCTGCCAGTATTGATCAGTGACAATACTTATGGTCATCAAATAACAAATAAAACGGTGGTATTGGGCGCCAGCAACGGATGGTACGATATAACCATTACGGTACCTGGTTATGATGCGTTCAGCCAGCGTTTTGCCGGGCATGTAGAAACCGGGAAGGTAAGCAGTACCGATCCGCTCATGGGTGGTATAATATGATCCGGATGGTATCAGCCACCACCCGGATCATATCAAATCTAATACACCAGTATACTCACTGTCTCTGTTTTTTTACCCGCAACCGTCACTTTATAAATCCCCTTGCTCAATTTCAACTCTTCCCTGTTCAATGGCAACTGCCAGTTACCTTTTAAGGCCAGCTGCTGCTTGCTGTACACCGTTCTTCCCTGTATATCATATATCGTTACAGTAAGCTGCTCGTCATTATCCAGCCGTTTGCCTATCACAAACCGGCTGCCTACAGGATTAGGGAACACCTGTAATTGGTCGTTCACCTGCAGCGATTCCACCACCTCAGGTGCCGCCCTGCGCGGCGAACTGGTCACCGGTGTAAGCCGGATACCGTTGAACCGCGACCTGTCTTCACTGCTGTTCTCCCGCGCGATGATCTCATAATCGGTATCATCTGCCACCGTGATAGTAAACGAAGTAGAAGCTGAACTGGTCAATGAGTGATTGGCTGCCTTTACCACGGTACTCGCCGTATTACCCTTTTCCCTGAACTCCACATTCACCAACCCCGGGAAACCCGGATCATAATGCCAGGTATTAACGGTATAAGTACCGGGAGGAAGATTCTCCAAACGAATACCCACACCAGCCCCGGTTCCATCGTTATAAGCAAAATCACGCGTCAACTCCCCGGCAGTACCCCGGTCGCGCGTACCCTGAATGCCGCCAAACATGGTAAACCGTGTTCCATTAATGGTGATGGCTGTATTGTTAGTACCCAACACGCCGGTAAAATCATCTTTGGTGATATCATTCGTATGGTTAATATCCAGTTGGTACACATAGGTGGATACTCCGGGCGCCTGGTCCACACCGATATTTTGTGTACTGCCAATGGTATTATTATAAATATCCAACGTTGGCTGGCTGATATTTTTACCTACATTAAAAGCGGGTGATCCCGGTTCCAAATGGTAACCGAATTTACTGCCACCAGGATTGTTAAACAGCGGGTGACCAATTACGGCAAAATTATCTTCTTCAATATGCGCAAAACTATTGTAACCGGTAACAGGCAACCCGGTGGGCACGGTGCTGAAATGATACAGGTTATGACTGTACACGATATTCCTTGAATCGCCATACACAAACTTGGCCCCGCTGCCCTTCACCCAAAAAATATTGTTGTATAAATGGATGTCGTGTGGATACACCGTCCAGGCGCCAATACGTACGATCTCTACATCGGAAATTGTAGAACTGCCAAAGATCACATTATTGTGCACCAGCGCATCGTAACAATTGCCTGAAAAGGCAATCCCCTGCTGGTGGTTATCCTCGATGACATTGTACCGCAATATGGTGCCTACATTAAACCGTTCATAGGCCTGGCCATTTTCCGGTCCGCCGGTTGCCACAAAACCGCCACGTCCGTTATCATGCAGGTAATTGTATTGCACAATGGTGTTCTTGGTACGGTAATCCACGTCAAAACCACGCGCATCGGTATCGCCGGTATTATATACGGTATTCCGGGCTTCGTTGTACTGGAAAATAAAACCATCGGTATTAAAACAAAAAGCGGCATTACCCGATACGCCATCCCCACAATAATCAAACAAATTGCGTTGTGCAATGGCCCCGGCAGCCACCCGTACAATCAACCCGTTACCGGTGATGTGTTCAAACACATTATCCTCTATAACAATATTGGTGCTGGGCACCCAGTTATCGGTATAACCATTGGGCAATGACTGGCCGAATGTAGAGGTAGAGCTGCGTATTTTCCAATCCGAATCAAAGTTTACACCAGCCCGGCTGATGTTGTGGAAATAACAATTACTTACCAGTATGTCGTTCCATTTGCTGGGCGTGGTGCTGCCCGTGATCTGGAAAAACACACCGCCATAATAGCGGCTGTTGGAAGTAACATGTTCGCCGTTGACATTAGTTACTTCCAGGTTTTGTAAATAGATATGGCTTTTGGTGCCGCCATCCTGGTTAATAATATGCAGCCCCAGCAGGCGGGCGCCCGAGGAACTATTGATATTATTACCCACCAGCAGGTTGGTGATCTTCATATCCTTTATTTCGATGTATTCCTTATTCAGTAAATACACCGTGGCCTGGGTGGCGCCCTGGGCGGCCAGCCAGGGATTGTTGCCGCTGCCGTATTTCCCGTACACAATGGGATTGCCGGCGCTGCCGCTGGAACTGATGACCAGCTGGCCAACAAAGGTATCGCCGCTGTTGAACAGGATCATATCACCCGGACTGAATGCCGTGCTGCTGACCTTGGCCAGCGTTTTCCACGGCGTAGCGGTAGAAGTGCCATTGTTGGCGTCATTGCCTGCAGCACTTACATAATAGGTGGTGGCCAGCAAATGGTTGGGAAACATGGCGGTGAGGCAAAGCGCAATCGTGCCCTGCCACAAAAAATGGACAAGTTTCATATGGATTTTGTTTTGGTTTAGTGTGTCATCCCCTTGTCGGGTGTAAGCAGTATCAATACCACTGAACTCCGCTCCAAATGAACCGGTATCTTCAGGTATGGATGATAGTCCATCAATTGTTCGCTGGTAACCTCCAGGGTAGTTTGTGAGGGATTGATAAAATAATTGTTGTGTTGCGAATCTATCACGTAGGTAGTAGCACGCACCTTCTTACCCACAAAATGCTGCCAGGGAATGTTCTTGACCAATACCTGTATATTCCTGTCGGCAACATTGTTGCGCCAGTTGTAATTCCAGAGTAATACCGCCACGCCTTTGTTATTGCCTTCGGCAGCCACGGCATGCAGACCAAGCCCTACTGCATCGATGGTTTTTGAAAGGGCGGCTACCCTTTTCTTCCTGTCGCTGAGCATACGGCTCAGTTCCAATGCATGACCATACGGTGAGCGAATACCGTTTTCCAGGTCCAGTATCTCCGACTTATACTGTATGCTGGCATGGTGAATATTCCAGTTAAACAACATATCCACCCCGCCTTCGTACAGGTAATAAGCTTTGCTCAACTGACCTGCCGGCTGCATGGTCACTGTTTGCGCCAGGGTGAGGCCAGAAGGAAGTCCGGAACCGCCTACCATACCAAATTCGCTTAGGTATACTGGTATCCTGGGAAGCCCGTGCGATTGCATGGCGCTGTCTATTCGCTGGCGGGCCGTCAGCAACTCTTTCGGCCTGTTCGATTCGCCATAACTGTGAAAGGTGAAGAAGTCCAGTTTTTTTGAAGGATCAGTATCGGCGGCATAAGAAGCAAAAAAATCATGCGCATAGTTCAGCATATTCGGCACATTACTGGTAAAGCCGCCATTGCTTAATAAAATAGGATCATAGGACTTGCCGGCGGCCTGTGCTTCCTGCTGCAGGATGGCATTGGCCTCATTCAGTCCGCGGTAATAATTCCTGTACGTAGGATAATAGGTTTCCATGGTTTCATCACCGGCATCGGGTTCGTTGCTCACCTGTATCAATTTGATCCTGGGGAATTTTCTTTTATAATGCAGGATCAGTTCCCTTACAAAATCTTTGTACGCCTCGCCTACGGGCACCAGTTTGCTGCCCGAGTTGCGGTCGCCGCTCAAACAGATCATCAGCGAATCGGAGGTGGTGGAATAAAAGGCCAGTGCATCTTCAACGGGTACGCGGCTGCTTTGGTAGCGGTAGTTGTAGCTGGTGTCGCCGTTGTTGTACACAAACACCAGTTGGATCCACACACGGGTATACTTGCTGCGTAAGCCCTGCAGCCAGGTACGGGAGGGTTCGCCGGGTAGCGGACTGGAGGTAGACATGCCATTGGCAATGGTCATGTTCATGAGTTTGCCCTGCGACTCGGCGCAGTTCACAATAATTTCACTGGAATCTTCATCGGCAGCGGACGGCTGGGGCAGGCTGGTTCCGGGATGTGGTTTGTTGCAGGCAATCGCGAGCAGCAAAAGGCTGCCCATCAAAAGCCGTGAGTAAGCTTTTGTCATAGAGATCATGGTTATGGTATTTTGGTGAATAATCAGCGTGTCCACCACAACAGCTCCGGCTTTGTTGCCGTCACCGAGTATCCTTTATCGCCATCATCACCCAACTGCCGCACCTCCCTGGCCAGGATAAACCGTATGGGTTTTCCTCTGAACTGTTCTACGATGGCCGTTACATCCAGGTAATGATCAGTTTTTGTTCCGGTAAATGCCAGTTCGCCGGCAATAGCAGCGCCGGTTACAAATCCTTCCTTATCTATTATGGGATTGTTGTTTACTGCAGAGGCGTATACATGCAGGCGGTAGGGTTCATGGGGCTTATTGGTGGAACCATTCACTTTCAGCAGCGCCCGCTGTGCGCTTTGTGCAGGCACATTAAACTGGATAGTGCCTGTTTTGTACTGTTTGCCTGCAATATCGGCCTGCACCAGTAGGGGTTGTTGCGAACGTGCTTTTATTACAGAGCGCTTTATTGCCGCCTTCGAAATAGTCAGCAACACCACCGACTGCGGTTTTAATGTGTATTGCAGTTTCCTGTTTGTGCCTAATACCTTAACAGATGTTACTTTTCCATAATGCTCCGGCCCCACCGTTTCGGCGGTGATCACCGAACCGGCAGCAATACCCAGTTTGGAAAAGTCGATGGAGAGCTCATAATCGAAATGCCCTCTTTGCACCAGCCACATATAATAGTTGCCGCTTTGTGCATCGAACGAAGTATAAGCATCCATACCCGCATCGGTTACCGATGACTTTGTTTCCATCAATGGCCGCTCATTTTTAAAACCCTTGGCGAATAAACGTACCACTTCGCCAGTACGTTGAATACCCGACACATCAAAATTGGGTGTATTGGAGGGGCCATCGCCGGCAGCAAAGAGTTTTATTTCCCGCAGCTTTACCACGCCTTTATCGTCTGATACAAACCGTACACGGCTGGTGGTTACGGGCTTTTTAAATTCGATAAAACACTGCGCATATTTGTTATTCGTTTCAACTGCTCCGGGAATATCCTTCCAGTTGTTGCCGTCCAGGTATTGTAACCGGAAATTACGTACCCGGTCGGGCGCAGTATACACGCCGCCATCGGAACCGGTATACACCACGGCGCTGCCCAGGGCGGTGGGTTGTAACAGATCGATCTCTACCGTTTTAACCGCCACAGTAGAATCGGCTATCCAGGCCGAGGCATCCGATTTATCACCATCGGTCACCTTGGGTTGATTGGACTTACCCAAAGCCAGATTACGATACGCCTCTTCTATAATACGCTTGCCCTGCCAAATAAAATGATGCCCCGACTTTATACCCCGCGGATAGGTACCGCTGGTGGTATTCGCAAACTTAAAGGCCCACATACCATAACCGCCATTCTTCATATTGTTGGCATAAATACCCGCCCATTCGGTAAACAGGGAAGGCGAATCCATGGTTTCCTCCTTATCGATGAGATAGGCATTCATCCAGCGGCCAATCTCGGTGTACACAATGGGTATTGGCTGATGCAAAGGATGATTATCCACGAGTATTTTTCGGATGTTGTCGATACGGGATGCATAACCCGAGGCCGGTGAATTATAGGAGTGGGTGGAAAATATATCGACCAGGTCTTTGTCCACCGTTTTTCCATGATAGTCGGTGCGGATGGCTTTGGCAATGGCAGCCCACCATTCGGTGTTTTGTCCTGCGGTTACCGGCCCTACAAACCGTCCCTTTAATTTGGTGCCGTATTTTTTATTTACGTCCTCCACGGCTGCATGCACGGCATCCGAAACGATCTGCATACCCATGATCCATTGCTCCAGTTTCATGGGGCCTGCATGACGGTGGTTGGGTTCGTTGGTCATGGCAAACATGCTTACATGACCCTTTTTCGCGGCATAATAGGCCATCGTATAATAGCGCTGCCACTGCTTCCATTTATTCTCCCAGTTGTCTTTAAAATCGGTGCTGGTTATTTGCAGCACCACATCTATGTTCATCCGCTTCAATTCACTCAATGCATAATTAAACACCATGCCATTGGTGCTGGAGGTATCGGCCCGGTCGTATAAGGGCAATAACGATGGCCATTTGATAAAGCGGTTGTTTTCAGGATTACGGCGCAGTTCGTTCTTACGTTTATCGAACTCTTCTACTGAATTGATTTGCGGATCAACCTGTACGGCCGTTTCGGGCACAAAGGCATTCAGGCTGGTCCAAACCCGGAAGCTGTTTACATTGGAATAGGCCACCCATTTCGACACATTGCTACCCGGCATATAATAACCCTGGTTGTATCCTACATACTTCATCGATTTTCCCACTACCTTGTTACCCACCGTGATGGCAGCTGATTGCGGACCGGTGGCGCCTGTTTGTTGTACAATGGTAGATTGTACTGATGGCGGCGCGGGCATATTTGGCGTTTCCGTTCCAATGGCTTCAATTTCCATGATGCTGATGGCCTCGCCATCGTCGCAAACCAGCCTGATCTTAAAGGTGGTGATGGCAGGATCGTATGGGAATACCGCAGCCACCTGCCTGTTCTCATGCACTTCGCTTTTGGGGAAATCGCTCCAGTTGGCATCGTCCCAGTATTGCAGTTTGAAGTTTTTGATAGACCAGAAACCGGCAGCCTGCGTCATTTCATCGGCACGTTTTTCGGCATCGGTGATGCCGCTGTGCACCCGCAGCTCGGTGATGGAATAATACTTCTTCAGGTCTATCTCGATGATATGCGGCGCCTTGTTGGTGGAAGCCTGCCATACCGAATGACGGCTCACTTTGCCATCTACCATATTGCTCGCAGGAAAGCCGGCTGCCTCCGAACTCACAGCCACCGGTTTCCCAAGCGCCACATTTTGTTGCGCCTGCAACGAAGAGCTAAAAACCACAAGAACCGCTAATATCCAATATGCCGTTTTCATAAAAATTTTTAGTTGTTGCCGATGCCTATTGTCATCGCTTTTTTATCAGGGAACTTTTCAGGCGGTAAAATGCCATAGTACATATTACCATCGAACGAAACGTTGGTAGCCTGGGTAAAATCGTACCGTGTATTCTTTCCCTTAAAACAAAAACTATTGTTGGTAAAGGAAGCGCCGTTGGGATATACCACCCACCGGTTGAGTTTGATGGCTACAATATCATGCAGTGTTTCATTGGCATAAAACACATTGTTGTATACCTGTAAGTTTTCCAGTCTTCCGGAGAAATAAGCGCCCTGCCGGGCATTGTTCTCAATGATATTATGCCGGATGATAGTACCGATATTAAAATTAACGGGGTTCTCTCCCACTCCCGGACCACCGGTTGCCGTTACACCACCCAGCCCGTTATCGTGTAAATAATTATACTGTATGATGGTGTTTTTGGTGCGATAGTCCGCATCGATACCACGTGCATCGGTATCCCCCTCATTGTAAATGGTATTTTTGGCTTCGTTGTACTGGTACACCGTACCATCGGTATTAAAATTAAAAACCGCATTGCCTGATATGTACTTGCCACAGGAATCAAAGAGGTTGTATTCTATCAATGCATCTACCGCTACCCGTACGATCAACCCATTACCCGCAATATTGCTGAACCGGTTGTGGCGGAATACCACCCCTGTATTGGGCGTCCAGTTATCGGTAAGTCCCCTGCCGATGGAATCGCCAAAACGGCTATAGGCCGATCGGTCGTCCCAGTCGCTGCGAAAGTTGAACCCTGTACGGCTGCAATGCTCAAAAACAGAGTTGGTGACCAGCACATCATCAAAACAGCTTCGCTTTTTATTACCCCGGGTGTAAAACTGCACACCGCCATGATAACGGCTTTGATCGGTTTTACCATCGTCTTTGGCAATATGGGTGCTGTTGACGTTAAACACCCGCAGTTTATCAAAATGAAAATGATGCAATACACCGGCATCTTCGTTCACAATATAAATGCCGTTGAACAGGTCATCGATGCCTATTTCTCCCTTTCGGAAATTGGTGACGGCCATATTCCTGAATTCGATAAATTCTTTGTTATAACAATACACGGCCGCCGAATCGCCATTACCATCTATAATGGCCGGCTCTTCGCCGCCATAGCTGGTATACACAATGGGTTTACCTGCCTGGCCGCTGGAACTGATTAGCAGCGTACCGGTAAAACGCTGACCCGATTTAAATGAGATAACACTGCCGGGTTGAAACCGGAAGCTGCTGACCTTTGCCAGCGATTTCCAGGCCTTTTCCGGTGTGGTTCCTTTATTCCGGTCGTTTCCTGTAGCGGCATCCACATAATAGTTTTGTGAAAATGCCCCCGTAGCAATTAACAGCGCTATAGCCAGAAGTTTCATCATTTACTAAATGCAGTTTGTAATACCACCAGCCTTCGGTCGCCGGTATAGGTAATGTTTACATGGGTATTGTTGACGGGTGTTTCAATCGCTTTTTTCTCTCCGGGTTTGAGCACCTGTGCTATTTCAGCCTGGTCGTTCACCTTTATTGTAATCGTCAATGGTTCTTTGGCGGGGTTCCACACAGTGGAGATGGCCTTGTTTTGCCCTTCGGGAATACGGCACCAGAATTTACCAAAACCTTCCGTGGTATTTTTATCAGGTATAGGCTGCCCGCCTGAGCTTTGTGCAAAGGGTCCAAATGGCCGCCGGCCATTGGCTACATATTGAATACCGGGGCGGGTATTAAAACCCGACCGCATACCACCTGCCAGTTGATATCCTTCTTTTTGCACCACAATACCTTTGCCCATATAATCGGCCGGTACACGCGGCGTTGAATTCACCAGGAAACCACTGTACAGGTCAGTTACTATCCCCTTCTCGGTTTCGTATTCTCCCCAAACAATGGGTGCATTGATCAATTGATACCGTTCGTGTTGGCTATTGTCGCCGCTGTAATGAACCAGGTTCAATAGCATCCTGGCAGCTACCGGATCGATGGCCACCCTGGCAGCCAGGTCAAGTCCGCAAAGCAGCAGGCTGCCATTACCCTGGAACTGCTCGGCCAATGCGATGGCCTGCAACCCCGAACTATAATTAGCCAGTATGGCGGTGTTGGCCACATCGTCCCTGTTCTCCAGGTTAAAACCATCGGTCACCGGTTTGATAGCAGGAAAACCATCTTTGGTTTCGTTCCAGCCGGTATAATCAGACCATACCCGCAAATTGGCCCGGGTAATACCGGCAAATACAGGATGATCGGGCCGTTCGGGATTTACATAATACCCATTACGAGGCGATTTGGGCGATACGGGATACACCGGATCGTCGATATCGATGTTGTTATTGGTAACCGGGTTCAGCAATACAGGGTTCACAAATTGCCTGTGCACGCTGTCCTGCTTCATACATAATACACGGCCGCCACCCTGTACAAAGTTTTTTATGGCGCTCACAGATGCATCGGCGCTGTTCTCTCCTATCACCAACACACTGTTTGCAGCAAGCGACTCCAATGAATTCACCGCGGTGTATTTCAGTTGCAACGCATCAAAGGCCTTTTTGGTAACCCCTGTTTTATCATACAGTAGTACAGTTTTGGCAGGCGCAGGCGCCGAAGCCGTGTAATATTGATCCGCTATAAAAAAGCGATAATAGTTTTGAGAAACCAGCTCGCCATTGCGAACAATCTTACCCCACAATTCATAATCACCTGTCACCAACGAAGCGGGCACCTGAATAGATAATTCTTTTTTAAAAGTACCATAATAAGGAACCGCAGGTACGTCCATAGAATCGGCAAATACCACCTGCTTCGCCTTGTCTTTTATTTCATACACCAAACGCGCATTTTGCAGATCCCTGAATTCGTTATCGTCATTGATGATATGCGCAATGGGTTTGATCACGGATCCCGCAAACACATTGGGTGTCCAGCATTCCCAGCTCAACAATACCGGCTGGTACGATAAACGCACCTGGTTGGTAACCGGTTTTGGTTTCATATCCTCAAACTTCGTTATCGTATTCCAGTTGTAAAACAGGATGGTGAAGGGGAACACACCACTCAGATCGGGATTTACGCTGCGCAACTGGCGGAAACTTTCGGTAGCCTGCCGCAATGTAAAACTTTGATGATGGTCGGCCAGTTGGGCCTGCAGGTCCTGCCGTTCGTGGCCGGTCCAGGCCAGTTGCGAACTGGGATTTTTATGTCCGGGTGTAAGATTGTAACGCCCATCCGGACCTGTATAGTTACCCACACATTCCGTAAAAGTAATAGGCTGGTGTTTTCCGGCGTACGGATTAATTCTTGCTTCGTCACGGATATTCAGGAATGTAAACGGTGAACTGTAATACCAACCCCAATATCTGTGTATATCTGTTATATCGCCTGTTTTGCCATAACCATAGCCTGCATTGGCAATGTATACACGGGTTTCATCCCATTTCTTCAGCTTACCAAAACAATAAGCCAGGAACTTCTCCCACAAGGCAGCCCTTGTTCCTGCAAACGGTGTTTCGTTGGTCATGGCATATACCATCAGGCTGGGATGATGCGCAATGGGGCCGAGTTTTTCATTCTCATACCATTCCACGCCTTTGTCGTAGTCGGAGGGAAACCCGCCATCTGTTTCATCACTAACTTTTGCTTCTGCTTTTACTTTTTCGCCGCCTGCCACCTTACCGCCGTAGTTACCGCCAAACACCATCATACCCAGTTCGTCACATACATCGTACCAGGCCTCTGCATCGGGTATACGAATGATGTTTACGTTGATGCTTTTCATATAACGCACATATTCCAGGGCAAAGGCACGGCTGGTCTCCAGCGCAGTGGGAATACCGCGGCCGGGCGGGTTGATGGCAATGCCACGAAGAAAAATAGGTTTACCGTTTAAATACAGGTTGCCGCCCTTTCTTTCAAAGCTGCGAAAACCGGCCCGCTCTGTGAGTGTTTTTTTTACAACGCCTTTGCTTAGTTGCAAAAACTGTATGTTGTATAAATAAGGACGGGCGGGTGTCCATAACTCGGGCTTCAGGTTGCCAATGGTAAACGACAAATACTGCCCGCCTTCGTTTATAGCAGGCGCAGGCTTTACGTTCCCCTCCCACAATAGCTTACCATCCTGGGAGCGAATCACCGCCTTATAAGTGGTAGCCCCTGCCACCAGTTCTTTTTTATGAAATACCACCCGCACATAATCCATACCGGTAAAAGGCGTTATTCCATCCTGTGCCTGCAGTACCGGGGCTATCAGCAGACATGCTATCAACAAAAAGTTTCTCATAATTCGGATAATAAATACCCGGAACAGGAATTTACACTCCTGTTCCCGGTATGATGATATTATTAAAACCGCTGCTTAATTATAATCGGGGTTCTGTGGAAATACACGGGTAAGATTGGCATCGATCACGTCCTGCGGTATCGGCAGCAACCTGTCTCTTTCTGTTACATTGGGCGATGCGATCTTATTATGAAGCCTTACTCTTTCCAGCCATTTACCGGTACGCAACAAGGCATAACGGCGGTCTTCTTCCGAGAACAGTTCACGCGAACGTTCGTCCAGCACAAAATCTATGCTCATTTGTCCGGCGCTCACCTGGGGCGCATTGGCCCTTGTACGCAATGCGTTGATGGCGTCTGCCGCACCCTGCGGATCGTTGAGCATTACATTGGCTTCGGCCAGTACCAGGTAGGTTTCGGCAACGCGAAGGAATACCTGGTCGTTGTACTCACGATCTACCAGTTCCTGTGGAGGATCCTGTGCATAGTCCCATTTACGGGTGCTGGGCCAGTTGGCATTGTTCAGGGTTTCATTACCGCTTTCTTTCATGTAAATGGTGTCGCCCATCTTGTATGGCGCTCCTGTTCTGGGATTGGTGCCCGAAGGAATGCCATTGGGATTATTGATGGTGTAATAATAACGCCAGGCGTATTCAGAACCGCGGTCATCGCCTGGTTCATACAAGCTGAGCGCAAAACGTGTAGGCGCCAGCCTTCCGATACCACGGCCGCCAAATTCTTTGGATACCACAAAAGGCGATTTGCCTCCCAGTGAAAAAGAATAATACCGGTTCAACCAGGCACGGCGCATCATGGTATTGCCTTCGCCACCCGGGGTCAGCAACTCGTTTTGTATTACCCACAGCGCTTCGGTATTGCCCTGGCTTCTCAACACATTGCCATCGATAAACATATCGGTAAATGGCGTACCGGGTTTGGAGGCGTTTACGCCATAACGTGCGGTGATGAGTTTATAATTGGGATTATTGATCACCCTTTCTGCTACTATTTTTGCCTTATCATATTCGCCGGTAGCCAGGTACAATTCGGCCAGGAAATGCTGTGCAATGCCTTTGATCAGTTTGGCATCGCTGGCGCCTACATCGGGCAGGTGTTCTTCGGCAAATACCAGGTCCTGCTCCATGGCCTTTCTTACTTCGGCAACAGGCGTACGCTCCCAGTCGGTGCGGATGTTATCACCGGTCGACTCCTGCAGGGTAAGCGGTACATCGCCCCACAAATAGGTAAGATGGCGGTAACACCAGGCACGCACCAAACGGGCTTCTGCAGCAATGCGGTTCTTTTCTTCCTCTGTCCAATTGATCTCTGCAATAGCCGCACGGTCCACTACGGTGTTGGCCGCATTGATGGTTTCGTACAACCAGGCAAATACACGTGAATAGTGATTGAATGAAGGGTTATTGTTCTGGTTCCATAAATTAAATACATCCATGGTCGGGTCACGGTAGTTGCCATAGGCTATATCGGTACCTGCCACAGACTGTACATTCATGATATTATTGATATCGTTTAACGTGTTGCCCGAACGGTAACGGCGCACCTCGGCATACAAACCATTGAGGGCATTTTCAAAACCTTCTTTGGTTTTAAAAAGCTGGTCGGCCGTCAATACGCCCGAAGTATCTTCGTCGAGCCTTGTTTTGGAACAACCGGTAATGGTTGCTGCCAGCACGGCCACGATCACTATTTTATTGAAAATTTTCATATAGCTGTTTTAACAATGATACAAGTTGTTTTTATAGACTAACATTCAAACCGAAGGTGAATTCTCGCTGCAAAGGCACGGCGTTTTGCGAAGGGAATTCGGGGTCCAGGCCCGACCAGTCGGTAAATGTGAACGGATTTCTTACCTGTGCGTAGGCTTTCAGGCGGGTGAGACCTGTTTTTTGAAGCCACTTTCCTGAGAAATCGTAGGTAAGTGAAATATCCCTGATGCGAACAAAGCTGCTGTTCTCATAAATATTCACTGTGCGGCCTTGTGTGGCATTGAGCATATTGGCGTAAAAATCATTGGTGGGATTATCGCGTGTCCACCAGTTCTTCACCACTGTTGTATAGCGCACGCCGCTGTTCACACCATTGTCGCTCAGCATGGGGTTAGGCTGCCTGCGTCCCTGTACACCATACATGAACACATACAGGCTCAGGTTTTTATACGTAAAGGTATTGCCCATACCCCAGGTAAACTTAGGCTGGTTGTTGCCTATGAGGGTGCGGTCCTGGGCATTGATCACCTTATCGCCATTGATGTCTTTTATTTTCGCCATACCGGGTTTCACGGCGCCTTGCGGTGTGTTCAGCGTATCGTCTGTTATTTGCCATACGCCATCGTATACATACCCAAAGTTTACATCTATGGGATGGCCGATAAACCAGGTGCTGGCTGTATCATCTTTTCCATCGCCATACAGATCCACGATCTTATTGCGCAGTATGGTTAAATTGGCGGTGGTTGTCCAGCTAAAGTCCTTTGTCTGGATATTGGTGCTGTTCAAACTCAGTTCAAAACCCCTGTTATTGGTTTCACCGATATTTTGAATAATGCTGGTAATACCCTGTACAGGGCTTACGCTGCGCCTGAGCAGCAGATCGGTCGTTTTCCCGTTAAAATATTCTATGGTACCCGACAGGCGGCTTTTCAGGATCGAGAAATCTATCGCCACGTTGGCGGTGGTGGTGGGTTCCCATTTCAACGAAGGATTGGCAAACGCATCGGGAACATAACCCGGCGCGGTAGCCGATCCGTCTACATAAGACAGTGTTTGCAGCTTGGCCAGGGTTTGGTAAGCAGAGAGTGCCGTGTTACCCAGCCTTCCGTACGAAGCCCGCAATTTCAGGTTGTCGATAAAGGTATTGGCCGGGAAGAATTTTTCGTTATGGATATTCCAGCCAACTGCCACACTGGGGAAGTAAGCGAATTTATTGTTGGCGCCAAAACCTGAGCTGCCATCCCGCCTTTGTGTAATGGTAAGCAGGTAGCGGCCATCGTAGTTATAATTGATACGTCCCATCAACGACATCACCGTACGTTTTTCATACCTGGTAGAAGGGGTTACCAGGTCGGCTACATTGGCCTGGTAAAACGTAAGCACGTCGTTGGGAAAACCTACCGCATTCAACGAGTTGGAAGTAACCACATCGTCCTGGTAGCTGTACAAACCGGTAAAGCCAACGGTATGTTTACCAAAACTGCGGTCGTAATTAAGAATGTTCTCGATAATGTACGACCGGGTATTGGAATTGGTTTGATCCAGTTCGCCACGGCTCAATACACCTGTGCGTGTATCCCTTCCCCAGTAAGTAGCTATTTCACGGTTCTGGTATTCCACACCGGTATTCAGCCGGTAGCTCAGTCCCTTTACATAGGGTATCTTTACCTGCAGGTAATTGGTGGAAAAAACTTTATAAGTAAGGTCTTTGTCCTTTGCCAATGTGGGCGCCAATGGATTTTGGAAGAATGCATCTTCCGGCCAGGGATAAATGGTAAGCTGGCCGTTTTCATCGTAAGGCTTTGTCAGCGGGTTGAAGGTGTATACACCATAATTACCGCTGAAACTGGGCGCCAGGCCGCTGCGGTCGTTAAAAGATAACTGGGTGTTGGTGCCGTACATCAACCAGTCGGTGATATTTACTTCCAGGTTGGCGCGGGTAGATATGCGCTTGAATTTATCATTAATGGCAATACCCTTTACATCCAGCAAAGAAGCCGAGGCATAATATTTCATATTGTTGGTGCCGCCTCTTACGCTTACCGTATGTTGCTGTTGCTGGCCTGTGCGGGTAGCCAGGTCGAGCCAGTCGGTGAACTGCTGGTTATCTACAGCATCCTGCTCGGTGCCTGTAATGGAACCAGGTTCGCGGGTGGTCTTGAAATTATAAAAATCCATTCCCTTTAATACCGGGGGCAGGTTGGCATAATTGGAGGAGCCTATAAAACCATCATAAGAGATCACCGGTTTACCGGTAGCGCCACGCTTGGTGGTGATGAGGATCACCCCATTGGCAGCGCGGGCGCCATAGATGGCAGCAGCCGATGCATCTTTTAATACACTTACCGAAGCAATGTCCGTGGGGTTGATATCGGAGATGCTGCCCTGGTAAGGAATTCCGTCGAGAATGATCAATACATCGCGGCTGCCGTTGATCGACTTTTGTCCGCGGATGGTAATGCTCATATTATTACCTTCTGCCCCACCGCCATTGGTGTTCAGGGCCACACCGGGCATAGAGCCTTCGAGCGCCTGGTAGAAGTTGGTGTTGGGCATATTTTCCAGGCGTTTTTTGTCTACCGACACCACCGAACCCGTGACATCTCTTTTACGCTGGGTGCCATACCCTACTACCACCACTGCGTTCATGGATTGATCATTACGGTCGAGCCGTATGTTAAATTCGGTTTGCGAACCGATGACGATCTCCTGGTCGGTATAACCGATGTTTGAAACAGTCAGGACATCGCCGCCTTTCTTCATAAAGTTTAATGTAAAGCTGCCATCGGCTGCCGTGGTAGTGCCGCCGGGCGTTCCTTTAATACCAACCGAAGCACCTGGAATTGGCTTCCCGTCCGGGTCGCTGATTGTTCCCTTAATAGTGGTGGCGCTTTGGGCCAGCAGCTCAAAAGGCAGGAAAAGTACAATCAGCAAAAAACCGGTCAATGTCGCACGCAAAGGGGGTGAGAAAGACATAAGCAATCGTTTAAGTTTTAAATAATCAGGGCCGTTGGTTTGATGGTTTGTGGCTTGATGCTAAAGAGGATTCGGTTTGGGTAATTCCGCCAACTAATTTAAATACATTATCCGTTCAAAGTCAATCTAAAAGAGCGTTTTGGCAACTACAACGTTTGAAATAGTGACCGGTGGAAAGTGTAAACACTTACCCCCTTGATAAATTATGGAAAAGCAGCATATAAGTATCTAATCAGGATGCACCTGTTTTTTACCTGTTTTGAACATAATTGCACCTTTTATGAAGAAAATTATCAGCTTTTTGTTGTTTGCCCTGTCTACTTTGTGGATTTATGCCCAGCACAGGTTCAAAATCGAGGTAGAAGCCCCATCGCATATGGGTGAGTCCATTTTTTTCTCCCCCAAAACGATCAGGGCAGGGTTTGAAGAACTGTATCGTTTCGAAATAGATAGTTCCAGCAACATCTCCAATATTGGAACTGTATGGGGTTTCGAGTCGGCCGTGTTCCAGGTAAACGTGCAGGAGAAAAATATCATTAGCGGAGATTTTCCCTATCCCCAACCTGTTTCATTTCAATACATCGATAAGAAAAATAAGCCTTTTGTGAGTGCGATCTTTTTCCTGGACACCGGCTCCTATACCATCCAACTGCCTGAAGACCTTCATTCCTACCAGGTGACATTGAATTCACCCATCAACAAGGAATACCTTGATTTCAAAGTTTTAGTAGATAGTTTAACCGACCTGGACGAAAAACAACAAAAAATAGGCGCCTATATCAAAAAACACCCGGCTTCTTTTGTAGCCTTGTGGGAGATCATTAAAGACTACACCTATCACAGCTACAACCCGCTTTACCTTCACAACCTGCAATTATTCTCCCACGAAATACGATCCACTGAACTTTTCAAAAAACTGGAGACCAAACTAAAGACCGAACAATCCACGATGGCGGGAGGTGAATTCCCAACCATTCAATTCGATGCCCGTAATCAACTCACCAAAAAAGATTTCGCTGGTCACAGCTATACGGTCATAGATTATTGGTCCACCACCTGTACACCCTGTATCCAATCGATGCCGCAACTGCTATTGATAAATAACAAGTACAGGCCAAAGGGCGTGCATATGATTACGGTAACCGACGAAAGAAAACCCGACAGAATGAAGCTGGCTGAGAACATACTGGCCAAAAACAACATCAACTGGACAAACTATTTTGACATCGACCGCGATTTCCGGGATAAGGTGAATGCTACCATTTATCCGCTTTATTTTTTGGTAGACAGGAATGGCGTAATTGTAAAAAGAGTGTCCAGACTGAATGATATCGAAAAGGCGCTCGAAGAACTAGTTTCTATTTCAACTCATTAAAAAAGAATCCCTTATCAACTACAACGATTGAAATGATGACCGGCGGTTTGTCCACTTGTATCCGCCTGGCAGGGCAATGCTATAAAAGTCCCTCGAAAAGACGCTGAATTCCAATAAATTTGCCCCGAATCGACCATGAAGAAGGGTGTAACCATAAAAGATATTGCAGAAAAGCTCAATATGTCCGTATCTACGGTATCCAAGGCGCTGAACGATGATCCATCTATCAGCCAACTCACCAAGGAACGGGTAAAAAAACAGGCTGCCGACTGGAATTATATTCCCAATGAAGCAGCCCGTAATTTCAAGCTGAATAAAACATTCACGTTGGGCCTGGTGATCCCCAATATGATGGACCAGTTTTACGGACTGGCCATTAATGGCGCCGAAAAGGTAGCCGGGGAAGAAAAATACCATGTCATCATTTCCCAGTCGCAGGAAGATCCCGCCCGGGAGGAGAACATCATCGACCTGATGAAGCGCAACCGTGTAGACGGGCTCATCGTGGCCATGACCAAAGACCGGGAAGACATGCAGCCTTTCAAGACGCTCGAAAATATGGGCATTCCCACCGTTTTTATGTCGCGTAAGCCCAAGGACGATGCCTTCGACTATGTAACCGCCGATAATGAAGGCGGCGCTTTTAAAGCCACCGAATACCTGGTTAAAAAGGGGCATACCAATATCGGTCATATCATGGGTCCCGAATCGATGGCGGTGAGCCATGCGCGGTTAGCAGGGTATAAACGGGCTTTAGAGCAATACCATATTCCCTTTCATGCCGGCCTGGTAAAACCAGTGAACCTCACGCCTGAATCTACCTTCGAGGCCATGCGGCATTTTATGGGTATGGAACACCCCCCTACTGCTTTTTTTACGTTTAAGAATTATGTGAGCCTGGATGCGATGGAATACCTCAAGAAAAACCATCCCGACAAACTTGCATCCATCGACTTTGCCGGCTTTGGCAACCTGCCGCTGTTTCAATACCTCGATCACAAACCGGTAGCCTCCATCGACGAGAACTCCTATGAGATGGGTGAACGCGCTGCGCGTTTGTTATTCCAGATCATCAAAGGGCAGCAGCCGCTGGGCATGCGCGAAGTGCAGCATGTGGAGATCAGTTGTAAGTTGCTGGAGCATGTGTAGCATTATTTTTCCCATGGAATAATTTTTTCAATACTTCTTCTACAACACCAGTTCAGGTGTTGGCACTACATGTATCGATTATCAATAAACCACAAAATTGAAGCAGTATGTTTTATCATGACGGAAAATTGCAGTATAAGGTAAAAGTGGACAAACCCAATCCTCAGTTCGCAAAGTTACTTCAACAGGCCATCGGCGGCGTGGAGGGAGAGATTCGTGTGTGCCTGCAATACCTTTTCCAGGCATGGAACTGCAGAGGCCCTAAAAAATACCGCGATATGTTACTGGAAACCGGTACCGAAGAAATATCGCATATCGAAATGCTGGCCACGGCAGTAGCCCTGAACCTCGAAGGCTCCAGTGCTGTGCTGAAAGATGAGATGGCTGCCGCCAATCCATTGGTGGAGTCCATTCTGGGCGGAAGGGATCCGCGTCATATTTTATCGGCAGGCCTCGGCGCTATGGCGGCAGACAGCAACGGTGTACCCTTCAACGGATCATGGGTAATAGGCACCGGTAATATCGCCTCTGATATGTACGCCAATGTACATGCCGAAGCATCGGGACGTGTGCTGGCCACCCGTTTGTATGAATTGACCGATGACCCGGGGATGAAGGATATGCTGGCCTTTTTGATTGCCCGCGATGCTATGCACCAGAACCAGTGGCTGGCGGTACTGGAAGAGCTGGGTGGTCCTACAGTGAACCTGCCCATTCCCAACTCCTTCCCCGAAGTAAACCAGGTAAATGAATTTGCGTATTCCTTTGTAAAGACGAGCATCAACAAACCCGATGCTATGTCTGACCAGGGCCGCTGGGCCTCCGGCGCTTCTATTGATGGTAAAGGCACCTTTAATGTACGTGTGGCTGAGCCACTGGGAGAAGAGCCCATGCTGGCCGCCACCGATCCTACTGTGCATGCGCAAATGCAACAAATGATGAATGGAAATGGTGAGCCGTCGTCTATAATAGACAAAGTGAAGAAAGGTGTATAAAGAAAAGGGGTTCCCCGTGGGGAAACACTTTTTTTATTTTTCTGAACGCAGCGAAATAAACAGCGAATAACACATCGCCACCATAATTACCGAAAAAGGTGCGGCTGCAATGATCGATGCCGTTTGTAACCCCTGCAAGCCCCCGCTCGACAACAATACTGCGGCAATAGACGATTGTAAAATTCCCCACACCAGTTTCACTTTATTAGAAGGATTTTGTACGCCTTTGGAGGATAACATACCCAACACAAAGGTGGCGGAATCGGCAGAAGTTATAAAGAAAGTAATGATCAATACCGTGGCCAACACCATCAGTATGTTGCCCACCGGCAATTGCCTGAGCGTACTAAAAAGCGCCACCGTTACATCGGATTGTGCCGCTTCGGCGATCTTTCCATTATGAAATAATTCCAGGTTGAGCGCCGTACCGCCAAATACTGCAAACCACAAAAACCCAAACAGGCTGGGTACCAGCAATACGCCCAATACAAACTCCTTGATGGTTCTGCCCTTCGATACCCGGGCGATAAACATACCCACAAAGGGCGCCCAGGCAATCCACCAGGCCCAGTAAAAGAGGGTCCAGTTTTTTATCCAATCGCCCTGGCTGAAGGGCGTTAGCCGCAGGCTCATTTGCACGATGTTTTGCAGGTAACTGCCGATGGTGGTGGTAAGCACGTCGAAGATAAAAGAGGTGGGTCCGGCAAACAACACAAATACTAACAGGATGGCTGCAATACTCAGGTTACCGTTGCTTAAGATCTTGATCCCCTTATCCAAACCCGTGAGTGCCGATAACATATACAGGACGGTGACCACCACAATGATGGTGAGTTGTGTACTGATAGAATTATCGATACCCATCAACTGGTTAAACCCGCCATTGATCTGCAGCGTACCCAGGCCCAACGAAGTAGCCACCCCAAATACCGTGGCAATGATGGCCAAAGTATCGATCGCCTTCCCAAGCGGTCCGTTCACCCTCTCTCCCATCAATGGATAAAATACATTACTGATAAGCCCCGGATATTTCTTGCGAAAGGTGAAATAGGCAATGGCCAGTCCGATCACCGTATAAATGCCCCAGGCATGTAACCCCCAGTGAAAAAACGAGTACCGCATAGCCAGGCGGGCAGCCTCAGCAGACTGTGGCGTAGCGCCCTGCGGCGGCTTTATAAAATGACTGAGTGGTTCCGCAGCGCCCCAAAATACCAGGCCTATACCCATGCCAGCGCTGAACAACATAGAGAACCAGCTTTTATTGGAGTAATCCGGCCGGTCGGTATCGGCGCCGAGTCTTATTTTCCCGTATTTACTAAAAGCGAGGTAAATAGCGAACACCAAAAATCCAAACGTAGCCACCAGGTAAAACCAGCCAAACTTTTCGGAGGTGACGGCTAATATATTAGCCGAGCCGGTGGCGAGGGATTGAGGGGATAATACGCCCCATAATACAAAGAGGAGTACAACAGCTACTGATATGGCAAATACCATGTGTGTACGCTTTTAGGTGTGCGTACAATTTCCAGACCAGCGGGTTGTATAGTAATTATACATGTCTTTTCATTGTCCCAAAAAAGGGTGAAAAAACGGTATTTGCCGGTATATGTTTTACCTACCTTGCTGTATAAACGCCTAAACCCACATGTTATGCGAAAGCAGATTGCATTCTTCCTATGCTTAGGAGTGGCTCTTCTATTTTCCTCTTGTCAATCCGGCAAAGAATTTCATTATTTCAAACAAGGAGATAACTATTATCGCCTCAGGGTATCGGAGTACGCCTTTTTATCAAGTTCGAGATATCAATCGGGTTATTATGACGAAACGGCTGTAGACAATTATTTTGGAGAGATCAGGCGGCCTGACTCCACTGGCCGCATCATTCCTGTTCCGGTCAATACCTCTACTACCGATACGGAAGTTAAAGCTGCCGAAAAAGCTACGCAAGGCACCAAACTCGTCATGATCCTTTCCACCAATTCGGAAGCCGTCTCGGGTCAGATCAGTGCCCTGGCAGACAACGAACAAACGCTGGAACTGATTGCCAGACTTAGCAATAAAGATATAAAGGTAGAGAACCTGAGGCTCAAGGAAAAGGTGCGCCAGCTAAACGCCAAGGACAATGCCCTGCAAGAATTAGGGGCTGCTACTATTGAGGGAATAGCTGATGCCGACAAAACCGTGGCTAATTTACCCGATATAAGGAACAAACTACTGGTCTTTATCAATGCCCTTGCGGCTTCTACCGGCAGAAAGATCCCGTTCACCAATTTTAACGAAGCTCAAACCTGGTTCAATGAAACATTCTAATAAAAAGATTTTGGCGGTGATTGTATCGGCCATACCACTCTTATTTTCGTGTGTCACCAAAATGAAAGTGAAGGTAGACATATTTGACCGCCATGCCCTGATGAAAAGTTACGCTTATCGTGAAGTACAGTTATCAAAAATAAATAGTATCCTTTCTTCCGGAGGCATGTTTGCCGCGCTAAAAAGCGAGTACAAAAAAGCTGCCTTAAAGATCATCGAGGATGCAAAATCAAAAATAATAGTAGCAGCCCCTGTTGCAGAACAGGTAAGTGAAACCGTTGCCAGCAAGATCACCGATGAAGTAAAATCGTCCCTCACACAATTGGTGAAAACCGTACGCGATGAAAAAGGAATGAATGTATACGAATCTTTTACAGAAACAAGTGCAGCCACTGCACAATTAATGTTTGATAGGTTCTCCAGCGAGTTAAAAACAGCACTCCCATCAATCAACAGCGCCGATTGGAAAACCATCACAGACAAATATTATCATTCATTGAGCCAGCAGCATGAATACATCATGTCATTATATGGACATTCCATTATAGATGACCCGCTGGCTTCCCTGGTGGCACAGGCTCCGGATAAATATTGGCGTAAATACAGGGCCAGCTTTAATATGATCAAGGAAAACCCAGACACCGTTGGGAAATCTAATTATGAGGCCAAAGTGAACAGGGCGGCTGTCAGAACCTTTATGGGCAATGCAGACATTGCTATTAAAATGGATGCCCCGGGTGTTTTTGTTATTAAAGGCGTACGGCTCGATGCCGACGAAGCCATTAAAGCATCATTCAAGGTGCTGAATCAGGGGGTAAAATACCTGGCCTATGCCAGCGGCGTGCCGGTGAATAGTCCGGCCGGCAGTGCTGATAATAATGGAAAAATAGTGGTGTTGCCCGAAAAAGAGCAAAACGACAGTTTACAGTTCGTGATCGAAAACTTTGGATCGGTCGACAAGCAAAACAAAATTGCCTTTCTTAATATCCTGTTCTCCCAGTTAAACAAGATCGAACCACCTGCAACACCTTCTAATGCCGACGTAAAACGCTCTATCGATATGATTCAACAGGCGTATCGTATATACATTCAACAACAATCAGAAACCGACTAAAATGAAATACCAAATTAATGATATTGTTGTTCTGCTATTGGATTACCCTTTAGGCAGCGAAAATAATTCCGATGTGATTCCCGCCGGTGAGGAAGGTGTGATAAGATCGCTCATAATTACGGGAAATGCTTACCTGGTTAATTTCAATGGGATAGAGCGGGATGTGCTGGTACCTGAAACCTGGCTCGAATAAATGGCCGGGCGTAAGATATACAAACTGCCTAAGATCTTCAATGATTTTGAAGTACCCATCATTGGTGGGATTATAGGATTTTTTGTTGCATTCCTTTTGCTCAAAGGATGTAGCACCAACATCGATTTCAGGCAAATGGAAGTGGACGGCGAAAAGCATGCAGTGGTGAAACTGCTGCAAACCCGCGTTCACTTTCTTGACACGCTGATCTTAGAGACGGAAAAAATAATACAGCAGAATAAATGCACGCCCGACAGCAACAAAAAACCAAGCTGTATACAACTTTTCGATACACTAAAGGCTTATAAAAATCAACGGCGTCTTATCCAGACAGAGATCTATAACCTGAAATATAACAATGCAGATAGTTTGCCGGCCTGGTACGCGTCTTATCTGACCACTGATCCGGAGCAGCTAAGAAGGGTCATCGAAGAACTAAAGACTGATACTACACTCATCATGATGCCTGTAGACAGCCTGTATTTACAGAAAGGCAACAGCAATCCCATCACATTATGTTTTGAAAGCAAGCCCGCTCAGCCGATGGTTGATTATTTCAGCAGGAATACAGCTATGGCTTATTGGTTGATACTTACACTGGCACAAATGTGTTTTTGGGTTACGCTGGCATTGATGCTCATCGGCTGGGCAAACACTATTATCCCCAACATGCTTCGTGAAAGGCAGTTCGTGAAATCGCTGGTTTCACCATTACTGGCTGTATTGGTATTTATTTTACTATTTTATTTTGTATTGATCGATAAAAGGGTCATTTCCAACGCCACCATCCTGGATGGATTTAATGACAAGATGTTGGGTTATGCAATAGTGGGATATGCCATTGCCATTGTATGTTTTGCCATTTATATAAGTGCAGCCAGGGAATTGAGAAGCATCAACAATGAGTTCAAATTGCTGTTGGCGACCCCGGATAGCGAGTTAGTAAAACATAAAAAAGGGGAAGTAGTGGCAGACTACAAAAAAGTGGAAGGTCTTTTTAACGGTGCTTTCGTGGGCACGGCAATCATACTAAGCCTGTTTATTTTGTGGCTGGCGATTTTATATAATGGCATTAATGGAATGGAAGCCATGCAGTTTTACACACGATTGTCGCACCGGCCGTATTTGAATGGTGATATGGTTTACCTGGTGGGGTTGTTTCACACGGTTTTACTGCTGCTATTTTATGTACCCGTGAGATTGAAATTCAATTCGTTGCAAATTATGCAGGACGATTCAAAAACCGGTAGCGGCGACAGCGTGAAAAAATGGATCAAATATGTGGGCGAAAGCCTGGGAACGATACTGATCACCACCTCGCCCCTGCTTACCGGGTTGATAGAAAAGGGCTTGTCCAGCCTTTTTTAAGGCAGGTTTATTACATAAAAAACTGCTCTGATATAATCTTTCCATCTTTTACCTGGTATACACAAAGTTCGGTCATGGTTTGGCGTTCCATGCCTTTTAGTTTCAGGTCCATAGCCAGCCCAAAGGCAAAGGAATTGCCCGCAACAATTGGTTCTGAAACAGTTGTGCCATACCGGGCTTCTATCATGGAGTTGAACTTGCGGTCTTTTTCTATGAGGGCCGGCAGTCCTTTTGTTTCTTTTTCAAAACCCGGTATTACATAGGGTTCAATGCTCACGGCGTCATCGGCGTATAGTTCTTTTTGGGCTTCGCTGAATTGTTCGTTGCGGCAGTAGGTGGCGAGGCGGGTGGCGATTTCGTGGGTGGTCATGGTTGGATAAGTTTTATGATGCGAAACTAATTTCTCTCCGTATTTTGCCAAATTCCAATTTTATGGTCATTTTGGTATTCAGGGCTTCCAGTATCCTGAAAAACGTTTCCATTCGTATGGATTTGAGGTTGTTTTCTATTTTAGAAATATTGCTTTTATTGATATTCAGCAAGGCGGCCAGTTGATCCTGGGTAAGGTTTTGTTTTTCCCTGATTTGCCTGATCAGTTCGCCTATGAGTTCTTCTTTAAAGGCGGTTTCGTAGGCTTCGCGTTTTGGGCTGCCTTTTTTGCCGTAATGTTTGGTTTCGAGTTCCTCGAAGGAGGTTAGTTTGAGTGAGGTGTTATGTTTTTTTTTGGATGAGTTCATAGTTCTGCGTTTTGAAGTAAAAAGTTCTTATTTGTTCTGCACGGGTTATTTCCTGTAGCGGTGTCTTATCAGTCGTTTTCAAAAAACCATGCGTACAGATAATTAACGTTTGCGACCGGTTCCTTTTATCCCAGAAGGCAAATAGCCGGATATATTGCTTATTATATAGTGTCCGGAATTCCCAGATTTCATCAGTACCCGACATTTTCTGAAACCATTCGCCAGATAAACCTATGCGGGTTTTCCTGATATTAAAAAAGACCTTCTCCCTGGCTTTTTCGTCAAGGGCATTGACAAAAGCCGTTGCCTCCGGCAAAAAACTTACTTCTAATGCCATGCTTTAGGCTTTATAAAGGTAAAGAATATTTTTCAAAGTTGCATTATCGGGCAACTTAGACATATTGTCTTAGACTAGTAAATGAGGTGGAAAAAAATGGAATGTGTGAGTATTACAAATATAAAATATTTGTCATTACGCAGACATATTAATTACCGCTTTTCTACTATGATTCATTCGGGAATGATTCGGGTTAGATTCGCTTTACCTTCGAAGTTAAAGCGCATTTACTAAGGGTTGGCCCACCGGGCTCCCGAATTTGAGTAAAATCTGAAACGAGTATAATATGAGTGAAATACGAAGAGAAGTCGAAGAAATCGTGGAGGAGTATAGTTTATAAAGCACAAAAATCATACCTGAAGATTATTACCAACCTTGCAAATTTAAGCCCCTACTCCTATACGCACTATCCACATATCCCAATGTAATCCTGCACTTATTCTTATCATACCACTCACTCCACCTTCTAATATCCTTCTTATAATCCGCCTTAGACCGATAACTCAACCAATCCATTATTTCAGCACTCGACCCGATACCAGAAACCATCTCTAAAAAGGATATCGCTTCCTCCGTTTCTTTCGGCATCACCAGTTTTTTCGGCTGCAAAGCTTCCTTTATTATTATCAAATGCCTTTTATACATGTCCCGGTAAAGCGGAACACTATCAACGCAGGTTTTTCTGCTGCATCCTGATAAAAAAACATACATGAATATTAGAACAATGCACTTCATACGATGCTACTAAGTCCCTTTCCTCCTCACCTCTTCCAACATCCCCTCCAACTCCTTCACCTTCTCCGGGTATTTATCAGCCAAATCATTCCTCTCCCCAATATCCTCCTTCAAATTATACAATTGCGGTTTATCCGAATTGCCGGTTTCTATATTGGTGAGGTGCTCAGGTGTTTTTGCCGGACCAGGATGAGGCGAGATCAGCTTCCAATCACCATGAATAACTCCTAAAGCCCCTCCCTGCGTTATCAATGTGCTACGGCCTTTAGAGGATCTGCCCAAGAAGGCATTCAGCGTATTTTCACTATCAAATGCTTCGGCTGGCGTATTCTGTTTTAACAATGCCGCAAAAGACGCCAAAAAATCAATCTGGCAAACCAAAGCATCCGATATGTTGGGCTTTACCTTACCAGGCCAGCTCAATATGAACGGTACGCGGGTGCCTGCTTCAAAAGCGCTGTATTTGCCGCCGCGTAATGGTCCCCAGGGGGTATGACCATTCAGTTGGGTAACAGCCCCATCCACGTATCCATCATCCAACACAGGCCCATTATCACTGCTAAAAATAATGATGGTGTTCTTGCTGATACCAGCCTGCTCTACCTGCTTCATAATTTCACCCACAGCCCAATCCAGTTGCAATATGGCATCGCCCCTTAAGCCCAATCCGCTTTTGCCTTTGAAAACAGTGGCAGGCATGCGCGGCACATGGGGCTCGGCCAAAGCATAATACAAAAAGAAAGGACGGGATTTGTTATCCTCGATAAAATCCCTGGCTTTTTGCAAAAAGGTGAGCGACATTTCTTCGTCAGACCACCGCGCGGTTTTACCGCCGGTCATATATCCAATACGGCCAATACCGTTTACGATGGTATTGTTATGGCCGTGCCCGGGTGACGACTGTAATTTCAACAGTTCGGGATTTTCTTTTCCGGTAGGGTCGTTACCGATCTTATTTTTATAATCGACGGCAATGGGATCGCTGGTATCCAAACCTACTACGTAGCGGTTTTCGATAAATACAGTGGGCACCCTGTCGGCAGTGGCGGGAAAAAAGAAAGAATAGTCGAAACCTATTTCATTGGGACTGGGTTTTATTTCTCCATTCCAGTTTTTGGCTACTGCTTCACCTAAGCCTAAATGCCATTTACCTACAACACCTGTTTTGTATCCTGCTTTTTGAAACAGTTTGGGCAGTGTAGTACCGGTGGTGGGAATGATCAGGGCGGCATCGCCCGGTAAGATGCCGGTATTGGATTTGCGCCAGGGATACTGGCCTGTCATCACCGCATAGCGGGAAGGTGTACAGGTAGCAGACGTGCAGTGCCCGTTGGTAAAACGAATGCCCTGTGCAGCCAGCTTATCCAGGTTGGGGGTTTTTATTTTGGTGGCGCCATAACAACTCACGTCGCCATAACCCAGGTCGTCGGCATAAATGAATATCACATTGGGTTGCGCGCATACAGCAGCAGCTATGAACAAACCGGCCAACATGCTAATTAGTTTCTTTGTACCCATTACTTATTTATTTACTAACTAATAATTTTAACTGGTTCTATAGGGCCTGCAGGGATCAAAGGTGTGACTTTTTCACATACCAACATGTAATAAACGATACATAGCCTGGGAGGGCCGCCTGTTACACCATCCGATATATGCTCGTCGCGTATCAGGCGGTTCCCCTGGTGAAGGTTTATCGGCCACCACAAATAATTACGGAACTGCCGGTCCCACTACACTCGATTCGTCATGATGCGTGGGAACCGCCGAATACAAGTTGTTATATCCAATGGCATTGATATTACTGGCCGTTACGTAGTCGGTACCATTTTGAATATACAGCAGCGCCGACTGGGTGGTGGAGTTGGTGGCAGTCAGCGGCCCCACCGATATCTGTGAACAGCTATGGGCTACCAATGGCGCACGCACCTGGTCCATCATACCGCTCAGGTGCACGCGGTTACACGAGGTAAACCGAACGGCATCGGCATTTTTCAGATTTACATCCACGGTGGCATCGTTTACAAAACGCAGGTACACGGCATTCCGGAACACCCCATTGGCGGCAATCTTGATACGAACATTGCGGGCCGCACCATTACCGCCTGAAACGCCCACTACCTGTACCAGGTTATTGGTTTCAACCGGACCGGCCGACATACCCCTTACCGTCAGTTCGATGTCGATATCCTCGGCCAGCAATGGTACACTGTAAGAACCGGAAACGGGTGCATCAGGATCGGAAGTAGATAGTACGCCCTTGCTGCTGGACTGTGCCGTAACACAACGAATACTGCCCTGGTTGGTGGTGGCCTGCACACGCATGTTGCGTACGGTTAAACCCTTGATGGCGGGGAAATGCACCAGACCACGGATCGTGGGATCATCTACACTGGCCGAAGAACTGCCATTATCGGTGGGTGGATCTATCACCAGCAGATCATTGATGACAATATTTTGCGGACGGCCAAACTGTACCGATCCATGTGTACCAATAGGCGGCGGGGCAGGATATTTGGTGCTGGTTACAGGGTCTGTCCAAGGATAAAACCTACACCTGTTTACCGTAATATTTCTGCAGGGCAATCCATCGGCATATCCTGCTACAGGCGCACCGGAACCCACCACCGAATTGTCGGTATTGATGGCCTCCGAGCGGGGAATGCTAGAGCCATCCCATTTATAACCGTACCAGGTGCAATCTTCGAACAATATGTTGTCGCAACCAGCCAGATCGAAATTGTGCGAGCCCTGTAGGTTCGCCTGGTTGAAGGTGATGTTCTTAAAGGTAATATCCCGGGCGTGATTGCCGGTAAACAAATTCACACTGGCTTCGGAGCCATTGGTAAATGACCCATACACATTGAAGTTCTTAAACACAAGCCGGTTGGCGCCTCCGCCATAACCAAGTGCACCATAGCGGTCGAGGAAGATCACATAATTGCCGGCTGTGCTGGTCTTAAACAGTTTGCAGCCGCGACCGTCGAAAGTAATGTCGTGCACAGCTGGTGTGCTGTCGGTAGACAGCCGCACCATCGCGCCACCACTAAACCACCATTGCGCATTGGAGGGAGAAATGATGAGTCCGCCACCTGCGGCGGCTACCTCGTTCACTGCAGCCTGCCAGGCCGAGGTGGCATCGGCAGTACCCGCCAATTGCGCGGAGGTAGCGTAGTCGGCCACATTCACCGTTAAACCGCAGTGTGTACCGGAACTGTCCAAAGAGGCAATGGCGGCGCCTTCAGGATTGTCAACCTGCACCTCTTTGGTACAGGATATCAGGATGGCAGTTGATACAACTGCCATCAATGTAATTTTACATGGTATCATAGTTGGTTGTTTGATGGCAAGCCTGCATGGAGACCTCAAAGAAAATCGGGGTAATCTGAAATGATGGCGTCTACACCCATCCGCTTCAATTGTTCAATTTCTTCTTTGGAATTCACTGTCCATGTGATCACCTGTATACCATTTTTGTGGCAATGCGCAATGAGCTCGGGGGTTACGATTTTAAAAGGCGGACTGAAATAAGTGGGTTTGAAAGAAAGCAGTTTTAAGGTATTTACATAGTCTGCCTGCCTGGCAAGCACCAGGTAGGATGTTTTTACGTAAGGATATTTTTTATGTAAGTACTCCAGCGTTTTTACATCGAAGGATTGTACCACTACCCTCTCCGTGATGTTTTTCTTCAGTATGATCTCCATGGCCGCGTCCGCTAATCGCTCCCGGTATTGATCGGGAAGATTGCCGTTGGGAACCTTTAATTCCGGGCAATACAACGGTTTTTCCAATCCGCCTTTTTGTACATAGGCTTCTACGGAATCGATCAACTCGGCGAAGAGCGGTATATAAGCAGGTACTGTTTTTTTGCGGGGTAGCTCGGCCTCGTAGCGTTTGCCGATATCAAAGCTTCTGATGGTTGTATAATCGAGATTAAACACCTTCAGCGATGCCTGTTCTTCCTTACCCACCGGCCGGCCATCGGGGTAGCTGGCGGTGACGGGTGATATGGCAGAATTATGATGCACCAGCACCTGGCCGTCTTTACTGATATAGAGATCGAGCTCCAGGTTGGTACGAAAATCAAGCGCATTTTTCATGGCGATGATGGTATTCTCCGGCATCAGTCCACGGCCGCCACGATGTGAAAACTTTTGAACCTGCTGCGCACTGGCTGTCATGCCTGCAAAAAGCAGTATGGCTGAAAAAACTGTTGGTTTCATAATAAGTTGTTATTTGGTCAATACCACGTTGTTGCTTTTGTTAACAGTGCCGTTGCATTGGGCCTCAATCCACCACTCTATTTGTTGATCCACAGGAATCGAGAATTCAAATGGATAACTCGCGTCCTCCAAGATTTTCCATTTACCTTCTTTACCTATCCGGTAATTGATAGTAGCCTTCTGCACCTTTTCAACCGATGCCTCCAGCCATATATAGGCATTGCTCAATTCGCCAAACGTAAGCATGGCCGATCTTACTTTACCAAATGGCGTTTCTATCATTTTGAAACTGCCTGGTGTTGCCGTTTCACGCATAAACTCCTGTTGAAACTGTGTTACCACAGGCACCTTATCGATAGCGAGGGCGGTAATTCCTTTTGCGCTTACACGCACTTTGAATGTATTTTTTGAGAAGGAGAATGGCTGGCGGGCGCCATTATCCTGCCATATGCCTGCGGAATTGTTATCTCCTACGGGTACCAGGCCGGGGTTCAATTTTACGGTTACTTCAACGGCGCTGTCGCATTGGTTCAGCAGCGCTACATAAAACTTACCATTGCCATAGGCGGTGAGGTAATTGATCTGCTCGTTATCTACGTTCAATACCTGTGAGGGCATCCATAACTGCACATTCTTTTCGCCGTAAAAACTGCCCGGCGCCTGTCCGTATACATTGCTTTTCAAATAAGCATACCCTACAGCAAATTCCGAGGGGAAGTGAATATTCCCTTTCGAACTGGCATACACATCCGATACCAGGTAGTCGAACAGCATGGCGATCTGCGGCCATACATGGTTATAATAAAACTGGTTGTAAGAAACCTCGTGCTGATACCGCAAGGGATAATCGGCGCGGGAATACACGGTGTTGAATTCACCGTTGATATCATAGCCGGGATAGTTGGCATAACGCCCCACCACGGCAGAGCGTGCTACCCAGCGGAAAAACTCGTTGTTGGTATAATGCGCCAACCGCAGGAGGTGTGGCGCATAATGCGTAAGAAATATGGCCTGGTTATCGGCAATGGTGTTGGCAGCCTCAGGCGTAAGACCAATTTGCGATACCTGCCAGGCCGGTACCTGCTGCGGCGGAGCTGCCATGGCAGGGATGGTATCCCTGATGGCTTCCAGGCACAGGTATTCTACAATGCCATTTTGATTGATGTGCAAGGTGCTGTCGGGAATAACCGGGTAAAACCACACGTATTGCATATACAGCTTGGCGCCTTCAGTAGCAGCATCCAGGTATTTTTTATCGCCGCTTACTTCGTACAGGTACAACAATTCAATCCACAGGGGCGCAAAATCGGTCCAGAACTGCGCAGCCTGTTTGGCGGAGGCGTCCCTGAAATCGGTTTGTTTTTGGGTGATGCGCCAGTTGATATATTCATCGGCTTTTTGTTTGGCCTTGTCCAGGTATTCTTGTTTACCGGTCATTTTGTACAGGGCTACCAGGTTGGGCCAGTCATCGCCCTTGCTTTCTTTGGTGAGGTTCAATTGACGTGTGGTATGGCTTAAACTGTCGGCGAAATATGCAAACACCGGGCTTTTACCCCGTGCAAACACATCCAGGGCAGCCAGTTCCGAAACCTCCACAGCCGGACCAGCCATACGGCTGGAAGGTTGTTGCCTGGTGATATTCTTATTAACAGAAAACAGGTATTTCTCGCGCGATATCAGGTATTCGATCATGGGCAGCGCCCGCCTGGTATAAATACCTTTGTCATCGGTGATCACAGCGGTGGCCAATGGATGTAAACCCGATACGTTTTTTACGGTATTCGCCACATCGGTTGAATAATCGAAACCTTTCATATCGGCACTCCAGCGGCTGTATACATCGTCCATCTGAAAACCGATCATGTTTTCGATGGTCTGGTTCAGATTGAAGTATACATTCTGCCGGTAGTCTTTAAAATTGAACAGTTTTTGGGTAGCAGAGATATAGGCATCGGTTTGTTTACCCAGGAAGGCAAACACGCGCAGTTTGAAGTGATGCGTGGCGCCGGGCTGCAGCTTCGAATCGATATTACCCAATATAGGTGCAAACACCATAGGCTGTGCTTTACCCTGTGCATTGCGGAGTATCACGCCAAATTTCATCCTGCCGTCTTTAAAAGGCATACGGTAAGGCAATACAGTAGGGTCGGCAAAAAGCCCCAGCGTGGTGCCCTTTTCTTCTACCATGGTGCCGGGCAAAGCGCTGCATATATCTTCGGTGGAAAGAAATGACAATTCGGGAAAACGTTTTTCCTGCCATACCGTGGGCTGCCATATGGCATCTGCCTGGCTGAGTGACAGCTCGGGCATACCGGTAAAACCAATGGAATACCAGGCTTCCTGTTTGGGAAGAAAACTATAATCGATAGCCGGGCCCTTTTCATCATCCAGTGACAAAATCGCTTTGATGGTGAACTGGCTGTTATCGGCTACATTCCATTCAATGCGATTATTCTTGATGGTACCCGATTTGGCGGTGACGGTCATTTTGTTGGCTGCTTTAAAAAAATCGGCCTCGGGTGTTTTACCATCCATGCCATTCCAGTAAGGCACGCGTACCGAACCAACAGGCTGTTTCATAAAAGCGGCGGCGCCTTTGAAACGCAACTTCGGATCATCATCCCGCTTCATAATAGTAAAGCGCGGGTAGAGTTGGTAGGTTTTGCCGGCTGGTTTAAAAGTCACCATTACCGAGCCATTCTTTTTGAGCGTTACATCGTATTGCGTGCTCCTTAAAGTGCCTGTAGACTGAGCCATTGCAGAAGCCACACAGGCAAACAACATTACATATGCAAGAAATCTTTTCATGGTAATTATTTACTATAACACCTGATCTCGAACAGCGAAACAGGTGCATTCAGGTTATCGTTTTCTACTATCAGTTTTAATGCAGATGTTTTCACAGGCTTATCCAACCTGATCGTTCTCCTGGCCTGGTAGTTACCCGTGATGGTTGCCATGGGTTCTTTACCTTCTGCAAAAACAGTTACTGCATTGGCGCAGTACGGCTGCACCGCATCGGGCTGCCGTATCAATACATTCTCCATGGGATGATCGTAATCCACATCAAAACTCAGTTCAATGCGTTTTATGGTAACTGCTTCATCCCAGCGTATGGTAAGCGTAGGTTTGCGGTCGTTATAATCTGCCACCCAGGCATTGGGTGCAGATACAGGACGCTGCCATCCATTACGCAGGTTACAGGGATTAAATGCCTCCAGGCCCGGCGTAATTTTCATGGCAATGTTCTTCGACTCCGGGCGTCGTTGCGGACACCAAAATTCAAAGGCTTCCACACCGATATCTGCCGTAGGCTCCTGTTTGCCATAATTGGAAACGGCCGGGTTGGTAGCATTATGCACCGAAAGGATGCCGGTTATTTGTTTATCACTGTATTCCAGTTCTACATCCAGGTTCTTATGAAAACATACAAATGCATAGCAGGCTTCTTTGAACGAGGCATTAAAGTCCAATGTAATGGCTTGTTTGCCTTTTTTTAATGAAACAACTCGCGTATCCAGTGTTACATCGGGCGTATGATTAAAGGGCCTGGAACTTTTACGCAGTTCTATGGTAAGCTCCGTATCCTTCAATGCATGCACAGTAAGGTTCAGCACCGGCATTTTCCCCAGTGATACGGGCAGCATCTGCGCTGCCGCATGTTTCAGCGGCCGCCATATACCGGCGCCCGGTATCTCCGATAATTCCAGCACAGAAGAGGCTTCCATACCGGCAGCCTGTTGCACCAGGTCTTCCTGGTCTTTTAACGGCAAACCCGGTAAGTGTTGCCCCGCTCTTAACAGTTCCAGTTGCAGTTCTTTGGTATACTGCTGCCCTACCTGGCGCGGATGAACACCATATTTTTTACACAACCAGGCTGCCATGGCAACCGCCTGCCCGCCATGTGCGCCTGTACCCATTACACGGGTAGAGCCAAAAGCCACATGCGTAGCGCTGATGATACGGCCAGCTAAAAACAGGTTGTCTACATTCTTGCTATAATAACACCTGTAAGGAATACCGTATATGCCTTTGCTATGCCACTGGTTGCATCCCGGCTTCTCACTAAACACCCCATCGGCAGGATGCAGGTCAATACTCCAACCGCCAAAGGCCACCACATCGTCGAACGATTTTTGCTCAACAATGTCCTGCTGCTTCAGCATATAATCCCCTTCAAAGCGACGGCTCTCCCGTTTACCGGGGACGGTACCCACCCATTCCAGGGTGAGTGTTTCAGCTTCGGGAAACTGTCCGGAGTTTTTGATATGATTCCATACACCATATACCACCTTCCACAGCTCCCATTTTATTTTTTCGGTATCGTGTACGGTGTCCAGTCTGCCGCCATATTCAATCCACCACAGGCTGCATCCATTGTCACGGGCGCTGAACTTGTGGTAGCGGGGAATTTTTGTAATATCTTTTAACGCAAACGATGGCGGTACAAACTTCACCGGCTCACCGGTATCCTTGGTATAGAAATACAATGAGTGCCCCAGCAATTCGCCATACTCCGCCGAGGGCGCAAACTTTTCACCAAACTCGGCAGCCGATTCGGCGCCCATCCTAAAGGCAGCGCCTGCCAGGAAGGCCACGATACCATCACCCGATGCATCGCAAAACAGCGGCGCATTCGCTACATAGCGGGTACTGTTCTGGCTGCAAAAGGCATTTACATATTTTATACGGCCGTTGTCCCATTTGCCGATATCATATACCGCGGTATTGAGTAATAAAGTAATATTCTCCTCTTCCGCCACTTTCTCCAGCAATATGGTGTCGAAGATCAGGGGATTGCTTTCCTTGTTGCGCCAGGCGTTTTCCACCATGATCTCATTGATCACACCACCTTCACGCGCCCACCGGTTGTTATTCCCCATGTGTGAAGTAGCCCCCAGCACCCACAACCTTACTTCGCTGGATGAATTACCACCCAGCACAGGCCGGTCCTGTATCAATACTACTTTGAGGTCTTTCCGGGCAGCGGTTATTGAACAACACACACCGGCCAAACCTCCGCCAATCACAACTAAATCCGCATCAAGACTTATTTGCCTGGCTTCTCTTCTATCTGTTCCTTTACTTTCAATCATTTTATATCTCCTTTAATTCTTTTTTTAGTTTCAGGGCAGCCTGCCAGGGTATCAATGCCGTAAGAAGAACGACTACACCTACCACGGCGGTAATGGAGCTGCCAGACGATGTAAGCGTGCTGAGCACAAACAGGATCATAGCCGTCACTAATAATGAAAATGCAATGATCTTTAACCCAAACTGGTTTTGTTTTTTGATCTGCAGCCGTTCGTATTTATCGGCTTTGGTTTGTTCCGCTTTTTCTTTACGGGCCGCTTTTTTGATCGTATAAGCCTTGTATTCTTCAGATACTTTCGACGAAAAAAACAATTCATTGATCAGCAGCATCAGCAAGGGTATGCCAATACCGATCATCATTTCGGCAGCACGATCCAGCTTAAAACCACTCACAGCCGGCAACATTGCCTTACAAAAAATGTTGATCAAAAGTCCTGAAATGGTAATGACGAGGGTAGCCTTTGCCGAAAGCCGTTTCGAAAACAGCGCCCAAACGGGTGGCGCCAGTAAAGGCCCGGCTGTAATGGCGGCTACACTCAATACTACTTCCACCATACCGCCCATGGCGGGTACAATCAAGGCCACCACGATCATCAATCCACCCAACAGCCACGACGATATCCTGGCCACCCGCATCAACTGCTTTTCAGTAGCCTTTGGTTTGATGATGTTTTTATACAGGTCGTTGGTAAATACAGCAGCCACCACATTCAGCGTGGTATTGGCAGTAGCCGAAGTAGAAAAATACATCCCGGTAAGCATCAGCCCCATCAACCCCGATGGAAGCACCAACTGGCAGATCTTTAAATAAGCATTCTCGGCGTCCAGGCCCTGCAGCGAAGGATCGATCACTTTATAGATCATGGGCGGCGCCATCCAAATAACCGGGCTCACGAGGTATAGGGCTGCAAACAGGTAGGCTACCTTCGAAGCCGATTTAGGACTGTCTACGCTGGTATAACGTTGTACAAAGGTCCAGTTACCGCCAATATAAAATATGTGATAAAATGCAAACGCCAGCAGGAACCACACACTGAACTCACCACCCACGGCGCTGAAAAAACCATCCGGCGCTTCCACCAGAAAACGATCCAATCCACCCACTTTATCAAATGCCAGTGGCAAAATGATCAATACCGCAGCGGTTAACACCACAAACTGCAGGATGTCGGTAGCCATCACCGCCCACAAACCGCCCACTGCTGTATAGGCGATCATGATGATGCCCATAACAATGGTCACCTCCATCAACGGCAAACCCAGCGATACACTCACCAGTTTGGCCACAGGATACAATACGGTGCCTTTGATAAATACCGACACCAGCATAAAAATATAGATATAGATCTGCTGCACCCTGGCCCCCAGCCTATCCTGTATATACTCGGCAGCCGTAAGATTGCCCGTTCGTTTCCAGGCAGGTGCAATAAACAGGGCGGCTACCAGCGAGCCAAAGGCCATGGTCCATTGTATGGTCACTGATACCCACCCATATTTATAGGCTACGGATCCCCAGGCCACAAAGGTGCCTGCTGAGAAAAAACTCATGAATAGCGATAGTCCGCCCACAAACCAGGGCACTGCTTCGCCGCCGGCGAAAAAAGATTTCATATTGGCGCCGGTGCGTGAAAACAGCAAACCAATACCCAGGATAAATGCAGAGAATACAGCAATTATGATAAAATCCAGGTAATTACCCATTACTTCTACTTTTACTCGACACTACCAACCTTTATTTTGAACGATAACGCCGTTTGATTTGATGACTTCGGTTTGAGGTATGGGATAGAAATAGAGACGGTCGTTCCAAACCCTGCTCTCTACCACTACCGGGGTATAATTTATTTCTCCGTTTTGTTGTTGCTCTATACGCACGCCTCTTAATGGTGCACCCAACGTTTGGCTGGCCATCATCCAGCGGCGCAGGTCCCAGAAACGATGTCCTTCAAATGCCAGCTCCACCCGCCGTTCATGCCGGATGGCTGTACGCATGTCGTCCTGTGTATAACCAGCGGGCAATGCTTTTAATTTCAAGGCAGCCCTTGTTCTTACACTATTCACTGCAGCACGCGCTGTAATGGTAAGCGTACCGGCACCGGCGGCATCCGGACCATACAACTCATTCATCACCTCGGCATAATTCAAATAGAATTCAGACAGGCGCATATACACCCACTGTTTGGCCGATCTTTCGTTTAAAGTGAGATCGAGGTTTTCATCTACATATTTTCTTAAATAATAACCGGTTTTGGTGGCACGGTCGCGGGGAGCGCCATGGGCGCCGCCCACAAAAGCTTCCACGCTGTCCTGCTCTTTCCCGAATGTTGAATAGTTCACCACTACGGTTTTGGCCAGCCTGGGATCGCGATTGGCATAAGGATCGGCTGCCAGCGTGGGATCGTTCCAGTCGAAAGGCAAACCGTTGAGTTGCTCGTAAGCGTCTACGAGGTTACCCGAAGGACAGGTACCGGTTTGCCCCAGTGAAAAACCCACCGGCATATTTTGTTTTTCAAACGTATTGCTGGCAGGCAGCCTGCGCTCGAATATTACTTCATTACTTTTTGTAGTACCCAGGTGCGACAACCCTTCATAGTTGGCATGAAATTGAAATGCAGGCGTAAAATCGATGATGGCTTTATTGGCCTGCGCCGCCAGCAGCAGGCGGCTTGCCCGGTCGCCATCGGTATAACCCCTGAGCGGATCGCTGTTACCAGGTTGATTATACAGTTCGCTGGTAGCATATAACAAGGTTCTTGCCTTTAAAGCGAGGGCCGCGGCTTTGGTAGCCCTGCCATAGTTACCTGCATCCTGTGTGGGGGGCAGGTCTACGGCTGCCGAATCACAATAAAAAACAATGTGATCGATGCAGTCGGCAAATGATTGGCGGGGATAATGCTCCATCCAGTTGGTATTCTTGTCGATGAGCTTATCTACCAGGGGCACCCCACCATATCTTTTTACCAGTTCAAAATAAAAGAAGGCCACCAGGAACCTCGCCTCGGCACGGTATTGTTTGGTTAATGCTGTGCGGCTGGCATATTCCGTGGGATTGGAGATCTCCAGGTATTTCCAGGTTACCGTATCCGTAGCCTGCAGAAATACCATGGCATCGTAAATAGAATTGTAATGCTTTTCCCAAACATCATCGGGGTTATACGCCGTAGTAATATTACCCAGGTTAAACGATTGTATCTGTTCCGCGTTGTTCACTTCCTCCGCTTCATCGCTGGCAGCCGCCAGCCACGAAGCGCCGATATCGTTGTATCCACCGGGCAACCCGCTGTATATATTGCTCAATACGTTCCTGATCTTGGCTATATTTCCATAAACCTCTTTTTCGTCTACAAAATTGAGATTGTCGGGTAAAGTAGGTGTACATCCTGCTATCACAATAACAAGAAGCACTATCGTATTTGAATACATTCTTCTTTTCATACTGTAGAAATTAAAATTGCAGGCGAATACCCAGGTTAAAAGACTTCATCAATGGATAACCGGACAATACTTCCGGATCGGTATACTTCAAATGATCCCAGGTAAACAGGTTGGTTCCCCGCAGATAGATACTGGCATTTTGCAAGCGTATATAGTTGGTCCATTGTTTTGGAAAATGGTAAATGATATTTACCGCACGCACCCGCAGGAAACTGCCGTTAACATACCAGAAAGAGCTGGGCCGGTAGTTGTTGGGGTTTTCCATGGTGGTAAGGCGTGGATAATCGGCGGTAGCCTTTGTTTGATCTGTCCAGAACTGGTTGGCATAGGTAGTAATACGGCTGCCATTGTTCATCAGCGGCCAGAAAAGCAAGGGCGCATCACCCAGGTATATACTGCGACCCATCTGTGCATGGAACAGCACGCCTATTTCGAAGTTCTTATAACGCCCACCCAGGTCTAGCCCCATATCCCATTTGGGTATGGCTGTATTGTGCAGGGGAACAAAATCCAATTCATTCACCAGGTTGTCGCCATTCTGATCCTTATACTTGATATCTCCGGGCGCCACATTACCAAACTGCTGCACGGGGCTGTTGGCTATATCGGCATCCGATTCAAAAAAGCCAATGGCCTGTAATATTTGGGGCTGATCGATTTGTTGCCCGGTTTTATAGAGATAGGAATAGGGACGTTGCGGCTCAGGCATGCTCAGTATCTTGTTGCTGGCATAACCTATGTTCAGGGCAGTATGAAAGCCCCAATCGCCTTTTTGTTTACGCGCACCAATCACTGCTTCAAATCCCCGGTTTTGCACCTCACCCGCATTTACGTTGGGTAACTGTGCACCGATGATGGAAGACATGATGGAGCTGTCGGCGATCAATATGTCTTTTCTTTTTTCCCAAAAACCGGTCAGCGATACATCGACAAGGTTCCATAACCTCGAGTCTATACCCACATCCAGTTTTTGTGCGGTTTCCCAGGTAAAGAAAGGATTGGGAACGATGCCCGACGATAAACCGGCATCCGAAGCATTGGCGCTGCCGAAATAATAACCGGTACCAGACGTATATTGCCTGCGGTCGCTGAAACGTTCACCCAAATCGGCATTGCCCACCTTTCCGGCAGAGAGACGCAACTTGAGGAAGTTGAGCGCCGTACTTTGTTTCAGGAAATCTTCTTCCGACAATACCCAGGCTACAGAAGCAGCCGGGAAAAATCCATAACGGTCATTTTTGGGAAATGCTTCGGTACCGCTATAAGAAGCGCCCAGCTCAACAAAATACCGGTTGCGGTAACCATAGTTGAAACGGCCGGCCAGGAACTGGAAATTATAGGAGCTTTCGCTGCCTATGATCAACCTGTCCTGGTGGTACACAACCTGTGCCTGGATATCATGATCCACCCCAAAACCCCTTTTATAACTCAAGTCGCCTTCAAAGGTGTTGCGTTTGTTTTGCAGGTCGTTTAAAGGATACCCGTTGGAGCTTAAAGTGGCCAGGTTGGTATTGTTTCCAATCAAAGAACTGATAACGGGTTTGCCATCGCCTGCCTGTCCCAGTATCTCGGCCACGGCAAAGGATTTGGAATATCCCTCTTCGTTCCTGTAATAATTGTCGGTAGCATATTTTAAACCGGCGCTCAGCCCCTTCACTACGCCATTTAAATCATATCTCGAAAACAAGGAGGTTTGTAAAAGCCGGTTATTGGTTTGCCGGTAACCCCTGGAATGAATATATCCAACGGGATTATTCGGATAAAACGCGGTACCTCCGTACAAATTATCCTGCACATGTACCGGGAAAAGATGGGTGGGATATTTATACAATACATCCCATATGTTGGCAGTAGTAGACACGGGCGCGTTCTTTTCATAGATCCTGCCCGCCAGGTCTAAACCAACCGTCCAGTTTTTATTAAGATTTATATCCAGGTTAGACCTGAATGAAAAGTTATTCAAATTTACATTCGTGGAATACCCGTCGTTTTGATCGGTATTCTTATAAATACCACCCTGGCGGAAATAACCCAGCGATACATAGTACCGGGCAATTTTATCACCCCCTGAAATATTCAGGTTGGCACGTGTACCATCAGTGCGGTCGTTGATCACTTCCTTTTGCCAGTCTACATTGGGATAAAAAATGGAATGGCCGTTTTGATATCCCGCAATCTGTTCCGGCGTATACCGCGGCGCCAATCCATCGTTGGCCAAAGCCTGGTTGTACAACTGTACAAATTCCGGTGAGCTTACAAATTTGGGTATACGAATGGGCGATATCACGGCCTGTTCAACGCTTCCTCTTATACTCAGTTTGGCCTCGGTTCCACGCCGGGTGGTGATCAATATCACACCATTGGCGCCACGCATGCCATAGATCACAGAGGCAGCCGCATCTTTTAACACCGTTACGGTTTGTATATCTTCCAGCGGCACATCGTTTACATCTCTTTCAATACCATCCACGATCATCAATGGTGTATTGGTGTTGGAGGTACTGCGTCCGCGTAGATACAGATCGGGTGCATCGGCTCCGGGCTCACCAGACTTGCTGACCACCGTCAACCCCGCAAGTTTGCCATATAAAGCATTCCCGGTTGTATACACGGTATTATTAATAAGGTCCTGTCCACTAACCTGGTGCGCTGAATAAGTGAGCCGGTTGCGGTTGGTTTGACCATAGGCAATATTCACTACCGAATTGATAGCGGGCAATGTATCAGGCGCCCGGTACACCGAATCCTGCGCCCTGCTACTGCTACCCATCGTAGCAGCAGCCATAAAACATATAAATAGTTGTTTATTGATCATAATAGTTGTGCGGGTTTTGAGTTACCATCCTGGGTTTTGCACCAATCCATATTTAAGGTTCACTTCCGAAGGAGGGAAAGCATGCAGGTAATACCATTCGAAAAATGGCCTGTCTTCATATTTGTACTTGGTATACACGAATGAGTTATCGGTCTTTTTGATCACACGCAGATCATAGATAGGCCCTTTAAACACATCGCCCATTTTCCAGCGTTTCAGATCAAAAAAGCGGTAGTCTTCAAAAGCAAATTCAATGGCCCATTCATCCTGTATACGGGTACGCATCTCGTCTTTCGAAAGTCCTGCGGGAATACCCGGCATACCCGATCTGGCGCGAATGGCGTTGATCTTTGTTAGCACCCTGTCGTCGGGGGCAGGCAGCGATTCATTCAGCGCTTCGGCATAGGTCATGTACAGATCGGTCAACCGCATTTGCATACACAGCGGCTGCCAGGTTTTTTTGGTGATGGCGCGATCTTCATAACCAAACACATGTTTACGCACCAGGTGGGCAAACTGTGATGAGGTTTTTGCCGGTCCGTTCTTGCCATGCAGCGCTGCGGTTTCACCATCGTAGTTATCGAAGAAGGCGCCGGGATATACTTCCAGCCCGTTATACATTACCGTTTGATTAAAACGGGGATCTAAATTTTTATAAGGATAGGTTGGATCGTTGGGCGGTGTTACTACTGGCTGATCCCAATCTACATAAGAACCGTCCCTGTTCTGGTATTTGGCCACCAGGTTCAATGTGGGCATATTCGCCATATGACCCGAGAACGGCGCACCACGCGGGTTCCAGGTAGTCATAGGCGGATTGGTTTCCTGCATGGTAGCCCAAATGGCTTCTGTATTGCCCTGGTTGGGACGATACTGGTAAGAAATGGTATAGTTCAGGTTTACATCCGGTGTATTCACAATGGCATATCCATTGGTTTCGCAATAATTGATCGCCTCCCCGGCATATTGCGCGGCCACCTGCCATCTTTGGGGATCGTAGTTGGTCATACAGATCAGGTCGTTGTGACCGGGCAGATCCATATAAGGTGTAGCCGTATTGAACAACGGACTGGCCACCCAAAGCGCCGCACGGGCCTTTAAACCATAGGCAAAGGCTTTATTCAGTCTTCCAAATTCCAACCCATCGTAACGGGCAGCAAAACCAGGGTTGGCAATGGCCGCATCGAGCATTTCGATGATATAATTGTATACATCCGCGAGTGGTGAACGAGGCAGGTTTACCTCGTCTTCACCGGGGTTCAAACGGCTTTTTACCAGTGGTACGCCACCATAGCGGAACATGAGGCGGAAATACTCCAGCGCTATCATGGTTTGCGCCTCGGCCTTGATACGCTCTTTTACACTGGCAGGTGCATCGGGCACTTCATCGATGCGTTCCAGCAGGGTGAAGGCTATGCGGATGGTTTTATAGTGATTGCCATATACATCCTCTCCTAGTGGATTATTGCTCAGCCATTCTGCATCCACGGTGCCAGCATTGAATTTGTGTGTGCCATAAGCCGGCTGCAGCCTGAAGCTGCAACCAAAATCGGTGGCACATTCCAGCAGGGAACCCTGCAATCGTGCGCCATTACCCGAGCCAAGATTCAGGAACAAGTAATAAGGCCGGTGGGCATACATATCAAACACCAGCTTCTGTGCATTTTCATACCGCGCAAATACCGAGTCTTCATTGAAGCTGACGCCAAAGGGTTTCTCCAGATAATTCTTTTTACACCCGGAGATGGTACTCACACCACATACGAGTGTTGAAAGGGCGATAAAATATATAATACGTTTCATTGTTTTGCTGTTTAGGAGTGCTTTAGAACTGAACGTTTAAACCAATATTGAAGATCTGCAACTGGGGATAGGCCAGCGAGTTGGAGGCTTCCTGCTCGGGATCCACCACTTTCAGTTTATCCCAGGTAACCAGGTTCTGGCCGCTTACATACAGGCGCGAACTGGTAGCGCCAATCTTCTTCAGTACACTATGACTAAAATTGTAACCGAACTCAACGTTTTTCAGGCGCAGATAAGAAGCATCGCGTATCCACACGGTAGAATTATGATAATTGATGCTGTTGGCATAGGAGGCGGTGAGTTTGGGTCTTTTTGCGTTGGCGGCATTTTCAGGCGTCCATCTTTCTTCTTTTACAATATCCCAGATGGTGCCAAACTGGTTGGCCGGTTTTTGCATAAAGCCGCTCAATACACGGCTTACATTGCCCGCACCCTGGAAAAGCAGGCTGAAGTCGAAGTTTTTGTATTGCAGGCTCAGGTTGGCGCCGTAGTTGATCTCGGGGAATGTGGGGAAACCGATGGGTACAAAATCGTCCTGGTCTACTTTGCCGTCGCCATTCACGTCCCGGTATTTCACATCGCCGGGTGTAGACTTCGAAGCGTACTGCAGCATCCATTTATCGGCCTCTTCCTGCGAATTGAAAAAGCCCAGCGCAACCAGTCCATACGATTGATCGAGTGAATTGCCCAGCTGGTTTTGGGGTGATTCCGGTGTGCCGTTCTCGATCACTTTGTTACGGGCAAAGGTGTAGTTACCACCAATGCTGTATCTCAGGTCTCCTATCTCATCGCGCCAGTTCAGTTCAAATTCATAACCATGGTTTTCCACTTTTGCAATATTGTATACGTCCTGTATAGCCGCCGCCACGTGCGCAATGGCAGGCTTTTGATACAGGATATTATCACGGTTATCGGTGAAATAATCGGCTCTTGCACTAAACCGGTTATCAAACAGGCCAACTTCCAAAGCCAGGTTTTTCTTTACTGCTTTTTCCCAGGTGATCTCCGGGTTGCCCATCTGGCCTTCTACCACACCCTGGTAACCCGTCATGTCTTCGCCAAAATACACACGATTGTTTTGGAACTCATACACCGAAGGCAGGTACATAAAACGATAATATACATTACCGCGTGTGGCCGGGTTTTCACCAATCAATTTGTCGTTACCGGTTTGGCCATATGAAGCGGTAACCTTCAACAGCGACAGTGCAGTTTTGGGTCCCAACAGTTTTTCCATCCATGGTTCGTTGGTGATATTCCATCCTGCAGAAACCGCCGGGAATGTTCCAAAACGTTTTCCTTTGGGAAAGTTCTCCGACCCATTGCGGCCAACAGAAGCTTCCAGTAAATAGCGGTTGTCGTAATTATAGGTCATTCTTCCTACAAAACCCAGGTAACCGATGGCCACCTCGGGGTATTGCACGGTGTACGAACCGTTGGAAGGCCAGTACTGTTTATTTTGATTATACAGCGCCAGGGCGCCTACTTTGTGTTTGCCAAACGACCTGTCGAATTGCAGGGCAGCTTCGAGATAAACCCTTTTACTCCGGTTATTAAAGGTTTGACTGTTCACACCGGAAACAAACTCATCGTTCAGCTGCTGTAATATCAGCGTATCCTGTCCATTGATATTGCGGAAAACCGGTGTAAATGTAGCACGCGATACATCCCTGCTTAAAACTGTTCTATAGTAAGAATCATAACCTAGTTTCGAACGGAAAGAGAGGCCTTTTACAACAAAATCGAGTTTCTGATTCAGATCGGCGGTTACATTGAACTGGTTGGTAAACCGCTCGTCGTAACCTTTTGAAATTTCGGGAATGGGATTGCGTGCGGTGATATTGGTATTGATGATGATCTGGTCGTTGATCAAACCGGGCGTAATACCCGACGGCGTGTTCTGGATCTGGTAATAAGGATTGCCGGCGGTATGGTTCTTATCTGTATAACCTCCTAGCGACAAACTAAACACTGTTGATTTCGTTACATTAAAGTCTACATTCGACCGGAAATTATAACGCCTGTAGGTGGTGTTATTGCTGTAGCCGTATCTTTTATTGAACTCCTTCCACAAGCCATCCTGGTGTATATAACCCAGCGAAATAAAATATTTGGCCAGTTTACCACCGCCGCTGATGGCGAGTGTGTTTTTTGTTTGAGGAGTTGATTTTTTCATCATAAAATCCACCCAATCGATATCGGGATGAAACAGCGGGTCGCTGCCATCCTTATATTGCTGCAGGTCTTCGTCGCTGAACATAGGCGTGGCATTGGGATTATCGTTGCGTTGGGCTTCATTATATAAAACCGCATAATCGTAGGCATTCACAAATTTGGGCAAACGGGTGGGTTTTTGAATACCCACGTTGGTGGTAAAACTGATCGAAGGTTTTCCGGAACTGCCGTGTTTGGTGGTCACCAATATTACACCGTTGGCGCCGCGAATACCATATACCGCCGTGGTAGCCGCATCTTTTAATATGGTAACATTGGCCACTTCCTCGGCGTTGATGCTTGTAAAAGGCCGCTCTACCCCATCTACCAGCACCAGCGGTTCGCCGTTCATGGCAAAGGTGCTGGCGCCGCGAATACGAATGCTAACATCATCGCCACCGGGCACACCCGATTTCTGTTGGGCAATAATACCTGGCGTACGGCCAACCATGCTCTGGCCCAGGTTTACTGTAGGTGATTTGGCCAGTTCGGTTCCTTTTACGGTAGTTAAGGCGCCGGTTACGGTTATTTTCTTTTGTGTACCATAGGCCACCACCACTACCTGGTTCATGGAGGTATTCATGGCAGTGAGCACCACCTGTATGGAGCCTCCGTTGCTTACGGCCTGTTCAAAGGTATTATACCCGATATGGGAAAAAACCAGCGTATCCCCTACCTGGGCGCCGGCTAACCTGAACTTGCCTGAATTGTCGGTGGAAGTACCTGAAGATTTTCGCTTAAGATTCACACTCACGCCCGCCAGGGGTAGTTTCTCTTCATCCAATACTTGTCCGCTTAGAGAGAAACCGTTTTGAGCACTTGCATGGTAGGAACTGGCAAGCATCATTGTCATAAGCAGGCACGATAGCAGAAAGTTTCGTTTTCGCATAATTACAATCGCTAGGGTTGAAATATTTATTTACGGTTTAGGCAAGGTTTTGATCAGTGAAGGAACAGTCAAAGTTTCAACGGCTATCCTGTATACTTTAATTTCGGTTTTAAAAGTATAGATAAATTTATATAAGTATTCACCTTTTATAGGATATTTGAATAGTTTATGTATCGCAAGCGCTACCGCAAACGCTTGCGATAGGTTTTCGTAACGATTAATTAATGCCCTTTTTTATGCCCAGAGTAAAATGCACACGCTGCAACAAAACCGAAACCGTTTCAAAAGCCGGGTTTGTCCGGGGAAAACAACGTTTTTTTTGCAAGGAATGTAATTATCATTTTATGCTGGCAAGAGAACGGGAACTGGTAAAAACGCATCGCACCAAGAGCCGTGTTACCACTATTATGGATATTGCCAAAATTGTAGGTGTGTCTGAATCTACGGTGTCGAGGGCATTGAAAGATCATGAAGATATCAGCGCATCTACCAAAGCGATGATCAAGAAGATTGCTGAAGAACTAAACTACCAGCCCAACACACTTGCCCGAAGTTTAACGCAGCGGGAAACGCGTACCATAGGCGTGATCATCCCCGATATTGAAACCAATTTCTTCGCTTCTATTTTAACCGGTATTCAAAATAAAGCTTCCGCTGCCGGTTACAAGGTAATGATCAGTCAATCGAGAGAATCGCATTTAACGGAGGTTGCCCATACCCATGCCTTTATGAACAATTGGGTAGATGGATTATTGATCTGTCATTCTAAAGAAACCCAATCGTTCGATCATATTAAAATGTATGCAAAGAATGGTATACCCATTATACAGTTCGACCGGGTTTGCGACGACCTGGAAATTTCCAAGGTTTTACTGGATGATGAGAACGGCGCCTTTCTTCTTACCGAACATTTGTTACAACAGAACTGCAAAAGGATCATGCTGGTAACAGGCCCTGATCATTTGAATGTTTGTCAACGAAGGCTGGAAGGATACAAAAAGGCTTTGAAGAAATACAAGATGCCTTTCGATGCTTCGTTATTGTGCAGTACCGACCTGAGCATAGCTTCCATCCTGCACAACGTGGATAAACACCTGGAATTCGACCGGTCTGTCGATTCGATATTCTCTATTTCCGATATCGGCGCCATCCATATCATCTTACATCTTAAAAAGAAGGGTGTGAAGATACCAGGTGATATTTGTGTTGTGGGTTTTGGAAACGAACCGGCCGGTGAAATGATAGAACCGGCGCTGACCACCTTTAACCAGCATACAGTAAAATTTGGAGAAACCGTAGCCCAGTTGTTTTTTGATCAGTTGATGGAGGAGGAGAATTTTGTTCCAAAAACAAAGATTGTGAAGGGCAGTTTGCTGATAAGGCAATCGAGTTGCCCTTTTTTGCCCACAGACTGATCACACTCAGCTTTCCACCTGATCCAGGTTCTCGAAAGCAGGCGGTGCATGGTATTACATTTGTATCAATAGCTGGTGTGTGGCGTACACACACCAATAAATCATACGATATGCAACGCTTCGAGGAATGCCTGTTAAGTACAAGGCCGGTGCTGGTTGAGTATTATGCAACCTGGAGCGAATCGTGCAAATTGATGGACGAAGAGTTGCAGCAGGTAAAAAATTGGGCTGGTGAACGTGTGATGGTCATGAAAAAAGATATAGAAGAATATTCTGAATTGATAGAACGTTACGCCATTCATTCCATCCCCACCCTGCTGCTGTTTAAAGAAGGGAAGATCATCTGGCGAAAGAACGGCTTTGCACCCGCCCGCGACATACTGGAACAGTTAACGGCCACCCTGGTTTAGATGGGCGCCCATAAAAAAGCCCTCCTGCACACCAGGTGCCTGAGGGCTATGTTAGTCATGGCTAACATTATGGGAGGTTTTGAAACAGTTCTACCGTATTGCCTTCCGTATCCTCCACCAGTACAAAAGCGCCGTTCAACGATTTCATTTCTTTGCGGGGTGCTATCAGCCGTCCACCAGCCTTCTCTACTTTTTTAACGGCCTGGTCCAGATTATCTACCTCTACCAATACCGCCGGAGTATTCAGCCCTATTTCCCGCTTTACAATACACCCATTGATCACACCTTTGGTATCGGAAATGTAGTTACCATCACTCTTACTATTAACCGCCACGTGGAAAGAATAGCGGTCATCAGCTTCCTTTGTTTCAGGCTCTATACTCCAATTAAAAGCCTGCTGGTAAAATTTAATGGCACGCTGCATATCTTTTGCCGGCACACTAAACCAGGTTACTTTATTCGCCTGCACAGCCGGCGCCTGCTGCGGTGTATAAGTAACAAAGTCGATTCCAATACCATTAGGGTCCTGTACCGCAAAATGCCGGTCGCCCCAGGGCTCATCACGTATATCTATTTTAATACCCACGCCTTTTTGTTTTAACTCTTTATACACCGCATCCACATCTTCCACCTCGATCGTAAGATACATCCCCTGGTTTTGAAAAGGCGCCTGAAACAACGGCTGCTGGCTCTCATGATTGGGTAGCAAAAAGCTCAGCTCCGCCTCCCGGTTGGGCGTATGCAACAACAAATAAAATTCATTTTCAAAGGTTACTCCAAACCCCAACTTTTCCGTGTAAAAAGCCTTTGTTTCAGCCAGTTTTGCGGTAATGATCCCTGCATTCAGTTTCATATGATTTTTTGCTTTTACGTGAACATTCGATTGTGCATATACATTGGCCAGCATACAACCTGCGGCCAGTAACATAATAAATCGTTTCATGGTGTTGCTCGTTTTTGACACCACAAAGTTGGTATATCAATACGCGTGGAAATAGTAAAAAAGGGACAAATTAGCGCCGGAAAGCCTGGGCAGGCGTAATACCATGCAGTTTCTTAAACTCTTTGATAAAATGCGACTGGTCGTAATAGCCCAGGTCGAAAAACAATTTATTCTGCCGAAGGCTTTGTGTAGAGGGTTTGGCCTTTAACAAGTTTTGAAAGCGCACCACCTGGCAAAACGACTTGGGCGTATCGCCGATATAAAACTCAAACAGGCGGCGTAGCTGCCGCGGACTGATGCCTGTATCGAGATCTTTAAGAATATCCACTACCCCCTGCCGGGAAAGGATGATCTGCAGGCTTTCATACAACCGTCCATCCCAATCAAAGTCCCCGTCGTGAACAATGCGGATAAAACAGGCATCCAACTGTTGTTTTATTTCGGTTAACGCCCCGTTGGGCTCCATTCGTTTGTTTATAAACGACGCCACGGCAGGCGCTATATCTGCCAGGGGCGCCACCTTATTGGAAAGCTCTGCGGAACTGATGTTGAATAGTTGGGCAAACATACCCGGCAAAAAACGTATGCCCGCATAGTTGAACGATTGGCTGAGTGCAAACTCCGTATAACTGTTGCAAAACCCCATCACATACTGGTCTTTCGGCTGCTGCAGGTCGAAAAAAATATCTATGCAGCCATCGGCCACGATGGTGTGGTTAAACGACCGCGGCAACGGCGCCGTAGTGCGAAATTGCCAGTAGCAATAGATAAATGGCTGAAGCGAGGGATGGGGTGGCAGCTCCTGGTATACCACATCCTGCACCGGCTGGCGGGCATTTGGCTGAATGGGTGTGAAGAATCTTCGTATGTTGGGTTGCGCGCTCATTCGCAGCGCAAAAATCGGTATTTTTTGGGAAACTAAATGCACACCCCCATGGCGCCAAAGATGGAATAACGCTGGCATAAAAATAGGTGCCCTAAGAACAAATGATATGTTATGAGCACAACACAAGCACCTAAAGAAAATCCGGTCACCAAATATCCCCAGCCGCCCAATACACCCCAGGAACAGACGATGCCAGGTTCAGAACAACTTATGGACCCCAAACCCGACCATGGAGAAACCTCCTACAAAGGTTCCGGGAAACTGCTCGGCCGCAAAGCGCTGATCACCGGCGGTAATTCCGGTATCGGCAAAGCCGTTGCCATTGCCTTTGCCCGCGAAGGCGCCGATGTGTTGATCTCTTATTTGAATGAAGAAGAAGATGCGCAGGAAGTAGCCGAACAGGTGAAAGCAGCAGGCAGAAAAGTAGTGCTGGTACCCGGCGACATCAGTACTGAAGATCATTGCAAACAGCTGGTGGCAAAAGCCATTGAAGAGTTTGGACAACTGGATATCATCGTCAACAATGCCGCCTATCAAATGGAACATACCTCGCTGCAGGAGATCTCGGCCGAGGAATGGGAAAATACGTTTAAAGTAAATGTGCATGCCATGTTTTATATCTGCAAGGCCGCAGAACCCCATTTAAAACCGGGCAGCTCTGTTATCAATACTACCTCTGTAAATGCCTATACGCCCAACCGGTCGTTGTTGCCTTTACACACTTACCAAAGCCGCCGTACAGAATTTCACGTCAACGCTGGCGCAATTATGGGGCGAAAAAGGCATCCGCGTAAACTGTGTAGCACCGGGCCCCATATGGACGCCGTTGATACCCGGTAGTTTCGGCAAGGAAAAAGTAAAAGAATTCGGCAACCAGAGCCCAATGAAACGGGCAGGCCAGCCTGTGGAAGTAGCGCCGGCCTTTGTATTGCTGGCTTCAGAAGAAGCGAGTTATATGTCGGGTGCTACCATACAGGTTACGGGTGGTATGCCAACGATATAAGTTTTACTGTATGGAAAATGAGCAACACCCCAACAAACTTTCCCAGTTATTCGACCTGCTGGAGCAAATGGAATTCCGAAGCGGTAATCTGAAACTGGAAAAGTCACCCATTTACCTTTTGTTAAGGGACTACTGCAGTTCACACTGTGACGACATGATCCCCGAAGATTATTTCAGCAGGTAAGGTTTTCCCGCATACCTGCAAAACGATGTACGTTTCCAGAACCGTGACCTGGATGAACCGGAGGATGATGCAGGGACGATGTAACGACATTGCCGCTATCTTCGATATGCCAACAGGTCCAATAATGAATCATGTTTGGGCCTCCACCCCAACACCTTCCTCGCCTTGTCCGATCTTACACGGCTGTTACCGCCAAAAGCAAAATGTGCACCCTCCGGGCCCCACAATTTGACGGCTGCGTCAATGTCGATGCTTGTTGTTTGCTGGCCGTAATTAAATCGTTTATTGATCGCCAATGCGATTTCCTTAAATGAAGCGCTGCCGTTTTCAGCATAAAATATAGAACCGGATGGCGCCTTTTCCAATGCCAATACATATAGATCGGCCAGGTCCTCGATATGTACATTGCTCCAGACATTTTCTCCTTTTCCTATATGGGCGCCGATGCCTTTGGCTTTTGCCAGTTCAATCATTTTGGGCGCCTGTATGCTATCCTTCTTAATGCCCAGCCCATCACCGTAAATCAGCGTGGGTACAATAACAATCGTTCTGACATTTTTTGAAGAATAGGCGCAGACAGCTTTATTGATAGCAATGCGCCCCATTTTTTCCAAAGCGGCATCTATTTCCATATCTTCATCGTAGATGGTGTGGCTCCGCTCGCCTTCATCCCGGTGTGCTACGATACTTGAGCCGCTTGTATGGATAAATGTTTTGCCCGATCCTGTCAACCTGTTCAGGGCAGTTGCCACAAAAAACGGGTTGTCGGCATCTGCGGTATTGATAACGGCGTCGGTGTTATCGATACAGGCTTCTATAGCCCGTACGCCATCGAGGGAGCCCAGCACAGGCTCGATGCCCAGCGCAGCAACCGGCTTTTCCTGGCTTTTGTCCCTGATCAATCCCCTCACCTCGTAGCCGTTTTTAAGAAGTTGTACGGCCACTGAGCCACCTATATACCCGGTTACGCCTGTTATAAATATTGATTTCATACTGAAAATTTTTACTACGCAAATCTAACGCCACCAGGTTGGCGACGCCTGGTAATAACAACGGATTTCCTGGTAAAAGAAGTGGATTAATTCTGTTTGCGGAGGTCCCGGGGGTACATGCCACGTATATTTTTGAAGGTCTTGTTTAAATGGCTTATATCTGTAAAACCCAGTTCACTGGCGATTTGGGATAAGGTAAGATTACTATATCTAATTCTTGTTTCGGCAGATTTTACCCTGTATTCGAGAACATACTGTTTATAGCTGATTCCGGCATTGGCCAGGAAGTATTCGCTGAAATACTTCTCCGATATACAAAACCGGTTTGCCAAATTCCTCACCGACAATTTTTCGGGTTTACCAATATGAAGGTGTATATAATTTAGAATTTCCTGTATGGAATTTGATTTTGAAGATGGTTTGTTTGTCAAATTTGTTGTTTGCAAATTTCGTTTTACAACATTCAATAATAGCACCAACAGCGATTTCAGGTTTACGGCTTTTTCAACGGCTTGCAGGCTGCTTTCATACATGAGCAGGTAGAAAATGTTCCTGATAACGGCCAGTTCCTGTTCATTGTTTACAAAAGTTTGCTTGTTCTGGTGATTGCTGTTGAGTATAAACTCAATGTTTGTAAACCAGTCAGAAACGGAAAAATCGCCCGGGTTACTTTGACTAAACAATACCTTTTGAAATTTTATAAAATGAATCACCGATCTTGCTTCGAGATGAATGGAATTGAGCTCATTGGGAAGATGCAGGAAAAAATCGTTTTCTTTGAATGGTAGTTTTAGATTACCGGCGATCCTATGACCTTTACCTTTTTCTACAAAAACGAGCTCGAAGAACGTATTGTATTCCGGTTTGCAGTCTATAAAGTCGGTTCGGAATGTTTTTACATCAATTAGGTTAAAAATATGTCGTTTCATGTGCTAAATAGAGAATGAAATTCGCAGTTATTGTACGTACAACCTAACAATGGGAAAGGGTATTTGTTTTATCCGCGAAAGTGGTTTATAAACACATCCAACAAAAGGCTTGTTTGCATTTGTTAACAAATATTAAATGACATACAAAACCGTTGTCCGCTAATTTCCTTTTCTTATTTTCGGTATAATACTACAACACCACTATGCTTCCATTAACCCTTTCAAACACCAACCATGCCAAGAAGCAAACACGCCCTTTATACAGCACTAATTTTATCCCTGCTCATTAACGCATGCCAGGAACAACAACCAGCCGCCGATTTAATTGATTATAACTTCCGGCTTGATGATTCGTTGGGCCTTGGGAATACATATCAAATGTTAACATTGCCGGGCCGGATGATTGCCTACAACTCCGATTCGCCCAGTAAAATAATCGTGATTGGAGAAAAAGGGAAAATCATCAATACGGTCACCAGTAGTACCGGTGACTCTACCCTGCCCCAGTCGCTCAACTATATTACCATCGACTCTGCCGCCATGGAATTTTATGTATATAGTCCGAAACAACATGGCATATTCGTATATGACGCCGATGGACACATAAAAAAGAGAGTACCGATTGAAAAGGTACACGACGGCAAGTTTTTCAAGGTAGAAGAAAGATTTGTTTTTATAGATACAATAGACAACAAGGGTAGTTATTCAATAGTTGATTTAACGGGAAAATATGTGGAGGGGCTTTAGCCTAAAGTAACGATTTTTATAAATACCTGTCCTCCTTCTTTATCTCAAGGTCATTAATACTTGCATATCGTTTCTTCATAAAACCATTTTCATCAAATTCCCAATTTTCGTTACCATAGGCCCTGAACCATTTGCCCTCTTTGGTTCTATACTCGTATTCAAACCGAACGGCAATTCTATTATCGGTATGCGCCCAATATTCTTTTTTGAGCTTGTAATCCAATTCCTTTTCCCATTTATCGGTCAGGAATTTTACAATTTCTTCCCGGCCGTTGATAAAAAGGTTTCGATTGCGCCATTCGCTGTCAAGGGTATATGCCATTGATACCTTTTGTGGGTTTTTGCTATTCCAGGCATCTTCCGCCATTTGGATCTTTTGTTTTGCTGTCTCCAAAGTAAATGGAGGTAAAGGGAATTTTTGTTCCATGGTTATTATACTTAAATTAAACTGGTTACGATTTTTTTGGATTGCTCTACCAACTCATTGGATTTAAAGAGCTGGCTTTCTATAATTGCGCTTTCAAATAACAGGTAGATATGAGCAGCTAATAATTTCTCTCCGAGTTCTTCTTCAAAGAATTTTCTCAGGTCGTTTTTGTGCGCCTGTATCACTGAAAGTATAGCACCTTGTTCTTTCGATATTTCCGACAGGATATTCAAAAAACTACAGCCCCTGAAATCTTCCTTTTCGTTCATATAGATAATGAAATCAAAGGCATTTAATATGCGTTTTTTGGGGCTTTTGGATTTTGTGACGTATGTGGTTAATTCGGAAAACCAATATTTGTGTCTAGTATTTAGAAATGCAATGCACAGGTCGTCTTTTGATTTAAAGTGCTGGTAAAAACTTGCTTTGGCAACGTTGGCTTCGCTGATGATTTGATTGATGCCGGTGCTGTTGTAGCCTTGTTGGTGAAAGAGGGTGGATGCTGTGTTGATTATTCTTTCTTTGGGAGCATTCATGTTCATCGCTTTTGTGGGAGCAAATGTATAGAATATACAGACAAGTCTGTATATTTTTTTCAATTGGGGGCTGATTTAGGTAAACAGTGGTAATGAGGGGGGGTAGTGATTAATTAAGTACGTGGCAAAAAAAATGGGACAGGTCTTATTTCTTAGACTTGTCCCAGGAGAGGTGATCCGGATTGGATTCGAACCAATGACCTACTGCTTAGAAGGCAGTTGCTCTATCCAACTGAGCTACCGGACCAATAAAATATGAACTGAATCCCCGAATTCGGGGTGGCAAATTTAACAAACTTTGGCGGGCCGACAAATTGAATTTTAGGGGGTTGGCATGATATGAACGCCCCGGGGTTGCACCGGATACCCCCGGTTGCACCGGGGGCTACCAACATGGCGTCCCTAACGGGACGCGCGGGTCGTTGATCGTTGGGCGCCCCGGTTGCAACGGGGGCTACCAACATGGCGTCCCTAACGGGACGCGTAGGTCGTTGATCATTTGGCGCCCCGGGTTGCACTGGGGGCTACCAATATAGCGTCCCTAATGGGACGCGCGGGTTGATGATCGTTGGACGACCCGGGTTGCACCGGGGGCTACCAACAGGGGTCCCTAACGGGACGCGTAAAGAGCAAAATGTTGATTATTATTTACGGGCAACACCCTTGGTTTCCTTTACACCAAACACCCGCAACGAATCATTATTCACGGCAGCCACCACCAGTTTTCCGCCGGTTGCTCCGGGAATTACGGCCAAATCCTTAACATCGCCGTTTAATACAAACCCAGAGACGGTACCGGGAACAGCCTTAAAACCACCATCGGTGCCTTTCAAAAAACACCCATACGAGGCATCATAACGCCCCATCATTACATCGGCCTGGTATTCATTACCGGCCAACAATAGGTCTACTACCCCATCTTCATCCATATCCTCACATACAATGGCGTTTACGGGGGCAAACTGCGCCTCCATAGGTAGAATATGTTTTACAAAACGGCCGTTGCCGGTATTTTCCAGCCAGCAACTGCGGATTTCATCACAAACCAATATCTGTACACTGTCTTTTCCTTTGAAGATATCGTCGGCGGTAGCTTTGGCAAAATCGGCATGGTAGTAAAACTGCTTTTTGATGGCAGGCACCTGGTCGGCAAATTGTTTGCGGTTGATGCCGGGGTATAGGCGCTTAACGCCGGAAGCATCGGGAATATAATAGAAAGGCACGGGATCGATGCTGCCATTGCCATCGAGGTCGGTGGCGTATAATTTCATGGGGTGTTGGGCAGTTACCTGGTAGTCGCAATTTAAACCCAGGTTGCCAGCAACGATATCCAGGTCGCCATCGTGGTCGACATCGGCGGCCGCCATACTGCGCCACATGCCCTGCATGTTGGAAAGACCGGCATCCATCTCGGTTAACCGGCCGCCATTGTTTTTAAAGAAACGCACAGGCATCCACTCTCCTGCCACCACAAAATCCAGCTTATTGTCCTTATCGATATCCATCCATAAGGCAGTGGTAACCATCCCTACCTTGGCCAACGAGGGACAGACCTCCGCAGTCACATCTCTAAACACCCCCTTATTATTACGAAGCAAATAACTCCTTCCCGCCAGCGGGTACCGCTTTGTAACCCGGCTGCCGATAAAAAGGTCCGGCTGCCCGTCTCCATCAAAATCACCAGCCCGAACGCAGCCGGATATCACCCCTATATTATTAGGTATAGCACCGGGAGCTAAAGCAAACCTGCCACGGCCGTCATTTATATACAACCGCGGTTTATTGTACACACTGCTTTCTTCAAACCGAATAGCACCACCGGCCACCAGCAGATCCTGGTCGCCATCACCATCGGCATCAAAAAACACACAGTCCAGGTCTTCTTCCATTTTAATACTATCTACCAACGAAGTAGCAACAAACTGGCCATTCTTCTGCTGTATATAAATACGCCCCGAAAAGTTAAAACCGCCACCGGCAAAGAAATCGCTCAACCCATCATTATTCACGTCGCCGGTGGCTATAAATGGACCTAACTGCGAATATTTTTGCGGCAATAGGCGTTGAAAAGCAAAATCATTATAAGCGCTTTCCACATGACGGCCGGCAACTGGTAGCTCGGAAAATAACCTGGCCGGCGATACCACGGGAGCATGGTATTTCTCGCGCGCATTTCGAATATCCATCACCAGCACGGTATCGGCGGGAACGCCGGTCAACACCTGCATGCGGTTATCGGGCCATACGGCTACAATACTGTCTACATGATCCAGGCTGCCCAGTCCAAACAACAGCTTGTCATCTACCGTAGAGAAATAACCACGCACAGGATTTTGCTCCTGTACCTGCACCTGCCCATTGTTGTATACAAATACCTTCGCTCCCAGCCCGCGCCTGTTCAAACTATCGCCTTTCAACTGCACACCAATAAAATGCCTGGTGCTATTGTTGATGTATACAAAGGCCTCCTTGTTGATATTATTAACCACCAGGTCCCAATCGCCATCATTATCCAAATCGGCCCAGGCGGCTCCGTTCGACATGGCCTTTTCGCCCAGCCCCAACGAATCGGCTACATTTTTAAACGTGTAATCGCCTTTATTTAAATACAAATAGTTCTTTAGCTCCACATGTTTTAGTGAAGCCAGTTTATTATTGATGAGGGCACGCTGTTTTTGCGGGTCGCGTTCTTTCGACATTACAATGGAACTGAACTCCAGGAAATCGGCATTGATAAAATCCCTGCCCACGCCATTGGTCACATGCATATCCTTCCAGCCATCATTGTCAAAATCTGCCATCAGCACACTCCAGCTCCAGTCGGTATTCGATATGCCGGCCAACTGGCCAATTTCGCTGAAATAAGGCAGCCCATTCGCCATCACGCCATTGTTCAACTGCAGCATATTACGCATAAATTCGGGTTCATATCCCATGGCGCGCTCGGCTTCATACCGTTCATAATTCTGGAATGAAAAGGTAAGCTTGCGGCGCTCGTTGTCTTCGGGCATCATGTCGAGGGTAACAATATCGGTGAGGCCGTCGTTGTTGATATCGGCAGCATCGGCGCCCATACTGCTATAACTCTGGTGCCGTATCGAGCGGTCGATGCAGTTGGTGAAGGTGCCGTCGCGGTTGTTTAGCCACAGTACATCGTTCGATAAAAAATCATTGGCTACATACATGTCGGGCCAGCTGTCGTTGTTAAAATCACTTACCACCACACCCAATCCATAACCATCTTCCCTGATGCCGGCATCCATCGATACATCGGTAAACCGGCCGCCATCGTTGCGGTACAGCCTGTCGTTGGCCATTGAACGACCGGTGCGGTCCCTGGGGAAAATGGTATTGGCATTGCTGGCATTTAATAAATAATTCGCGAGGTACATATCCAGGTCGCCATCCTTGTCGTAATCAACAAAAACGGCCTGGGTAGAATACCCCGTATCTGCCAGGCCGTACTCGACCGCGGATTCCCTGAACGTAAGGTTATGCTGGTTAATAAATAACAAATTGGCAGAGCGCTCCAACAAATTCTTCCCAAACACCGAAACATAAATATCATCATACCCGTCGGCGTTTACATCGGCCACGGTTACACCACTGGCCCATACAGAAGTGCCTACTCCGGCAGACAGGGTGATATCCTCAAATTGGTTTCCGCCCTTATTAATATACAGGCGGCTGCTTACCTGGTTGCCGGTGAAATAAATATCCTTTAATCCGTCGTTGTTAAAATCACCAATGCCTACGCCGCCGCCCATGTAACCAAACTCGTTGATAAAGGAATGTGTTGAATCGGTTTCGTTCACAACATTGTTAAAATCAATGCCGCTTACGGCGGGGCTCAACCGGGTAAATAAAGTTTCAGGCCGCCGTTGTTCGCAGCCGCCTGAAAAAAGGATGACCAGTACCCCTACATAGAATAGTCTAATAGCCATTATTTTGTTTTCCTATACCACCGGCCGCCAGTTCGGGATTATTATCTATCTCCTGTTGGCTGATAGGCAATAATGCATCGCGGTTCGGCCTGAAATAAGATATGGGTTCAGTAGTAAAATACCCTTTCTTTCTCCAACGTAAAATATCCCGGTTACGGATCTCCTCACCGCCCAGCTCTACCCTTTTCTCGTGCATGATGGCGCGGGTGATCTCTGCCTTGCTGTTCACGGGAAATTGCGTAAGAGGATAATGCGGCATCTCCACACCGGGCCGGTCGCGCACTTCGTTCAAATAATTGATAGCGGCACCGGGATTGTTCAACTCATTTTCACATTCAGCCAGCATCAGCAATACCTCGGCATAGCGGATGATACGATGGTTGATACCGCCTCCGGCGCGGTCGCCGCCCTTGCCGTGTTTGTATATCAGACTGTATTTTCTCCAGCTCACTTTTTTGGTAACGCCGTGCACGGTAGATGAGTTGCCATTCTGATCGGCATCGGTAAGTACGGAAGCGCCATTATTATACGTATCGCCGGTTTCATATACGCTCATCTTGTATCGCGGATCGGTTTTGGGAAAACCCTGCGATGTTTTCTCGAATTCTTCCAGGTATTTGTTGGAAGGAATGAGGTTGCGCCAGGCAATGGGTGAATATTCCTGGTTGCGCGCTGTTCCCTGCGGCTGGCTGGGATCATCACCGGTATATCCCCAGTTAAACTGGTTGGGCGCCGTTTCAAAGAAAACGGTTTCGAAAACAGATTCATCATTAAACTCGGTTTCTTCCCTGAAATTATCTTCATAATTCGCGGTGAGCGAATAACCCAGTTTCTTTACTTCTTCCAGCGCCGTTTTGGCGGCGGCATAATCACCATTCTGCATATGCACCCTGCCCAGCATGGCATAGGCAGCGCCACGGGTGGCGCGGCCACGGTCGGCTGTGGGGTAAGTGGGCGGCAAGGCAGCGGCTGCCTCTGTGAGGTCTTTAATGGCCTGTGCATACAAAACATCTTCGGCCACCCTCGACTGAAACTGACCGGCGGTTGTAACCGGTTCCAGGTATAAAGGCACCGGGCCCCACAGGCTTACCAGTTCAAAATATGCCCATCCCCTGAAGAATTTAGCTTCGGCCACACAACGGTCGCGCAGGGTGGTATTATCGGTTACACGGGAAGAAAAATAGATCACGGTATTGGCGCGATGGATCACGGTGTACAACCCCTTCCACATGTCGTTCATGACGGTATTGTCGGGCGTGGTATTGCCTTCCAGCATCTGTCTGCGGGGCAATTCCAGTTGACCGCCACCGGCAGCCATATCGTCGCTGCGCAGATCGTGTACAAAAAACCATTCACGGGCCACCAGCTGGGCGGCATGAAAAATGGAATAGATGGCATTGGTGCCTTTTAACAATTCATCGGCATTCTGGAAATAGGTATCCAGCGTGGGATAGCTGGGGTTGGTTTTGTCAAGTTGCCTTTCACAGGCTACCATGGTCACCACCACCAGCAGCACCATACCAATAATGAATGTATATATACGATTTCGTTTCATAATGTCTAGTGTTTGCTTTTTAAAGAACAAGGGTTTAGAAACCTACCTGTAATCCCACCAGGAACGAACGGGCGGCAGGATACTGCCCATAATCGATACCGTTGGTAAGCGTGGTATTCTTGGAACCAATTTCAGGATCCCACCCTTTGTAATCGGTAATGGTAAACAGGTTCTGCGAACCTACATATACCCTGAACGTTTTAACGGCGCCCCCGGTGAGCGACTGCAAACTGGCTTCAGGAATGGTGTACCCGATGGTGATGTTCTTTAAGCGCAGGTACGATCCTTTTTCTATCCAGCGTGTAGAAGGACGCACATTGGTATTGGGATCGCCGGCAAAGGCACGCGGCACATCGGTATTGGTGTTGGTGGGCGTCCAGGCTTTCAGCACTTCGGTGCTGGAACCAAACAAACGCGCCATACCTTCGCTGATGATGCGTGTGGCATTGAATATATCATTGCCCTGCACACCCTGGAAAAATACCGATGCATCGAAGTTTTTATAAGTAGCATTGAAATTGAGCGAATAGCTGAAGTCGGGCAGGTAATTTCCCAGGAAGGCCCTGTCATCGGGTGTGATCTGGCCATCGGGCTTGCCATCTGGACCGCTGATATCCCTGAACTTAAGATCGCCGGGCGCAGTCTGGTCTGATTGGAACGGACTGTTGTCTACCTCATCCTGCGTTTGGAATATGCCATCCACAATATAACCATAAAACGACTGGATGGGTTGACCGGCAGTGGTACGCGTCATATGGGCACCGCCACCAAAGTCCTGGTCGCCACCCTGGTCGATGGTAGCATTGGGTGTATTCAGGCTGATCACTTTATTGTTGATAAAGCTGACCAGCCCTGTCAGATCCCACTGGAACTCGCCCGCCCTTTTGTTGTAAGCAAGCTGAATATCCAAACCATTGTTCTCCATTGCACCCACATTGGCCAGCACACCACCGTTATTCAATCCAAACGAACCGGGTGTGGGCACGTTCAGCATCAGGTTATCGGTTTTACGGCGGTAGTAATCGGCCGATAACGTGATGCGGTTGTTCAGCAATCCCAGATCCAAACCAATATTCAGCTGCCTGGTCTTTTCCCATTCCAGGTTGGGGTTGCTGATGGCATTATAAAAACTAGCATTACCGCCTGAGGGCATGGTGTTATTGAAAGGATAGATAGCGCCATTTTGAGAAACTACGGCTTGCCAGGGATAGTCGTTGGCCAGTTGCGAGTTGGGCAGCTTGCCAAAGATGCCGATACCGTTCAAACCGGTCTCGCCCCAGCCCGCCCTGATCTTGAGCTCAGATATTTTTTGCGAGTTGCTCATGAATGATTCCTGGTCGATGCGCCAGCCTACAGAGGCCGATGGGAAGTTGGCAAACTTGTTTCCGGGCGCCCACACGCTCAAACCATCGCGGCGTATGGCGGCGCTCAGCAAATACTTGCCGGCAAACTCATAATTCACACGGCCTACATAAGAGATCAGCAGGTTTTCGCTGCTGGTGCTGAAGGCGCTTACATTGGTAGCGCCAAACATGGTCTCGAAATTATTGGAGCTTTGAAAACCCACCATCTGCTCGCCATAAGCCCTGGTACCCTGCTGTTCGTACACAGCCGTTACGGCCAGGTGATGGTCGCCAAAGGTTTTATCGAAGCTCAGTTGTTCTGTGAACAACACCGTGGTCATGGTGGTGCGTACATCGTCTATCTTGGCCTGCGATTCGCTGCGGCCTTTACTGTTATAGATGGGCTTGAAGTCGTGCTGGAACAAATGCACATGGTCTACGCCAAAAGTGGAGCGGAATTTCAACGCCGGTGTAAAAGCCACCTCGGCATAAGCAGTACCCAACAACTTTAATGTTTTGCGATGGGCATTGCCCAGCAGTAGGGCATCCATCACCGGGTTGGTAGGGTCGGCGCCATCCACGCTGTTCTCTGCATCCCTGAAACCGCCTTCGGTAGTAGGATCGTATACCGGTATATAAGGCACCTGGCGGATCACGTTCACCAGCCTGGTCCTGTTGCTGCCGCCGGTATTGTCGTAGCGGTTCTTTGAATAACTCACAAACAGGTTTTCGCCAAACGAAAACAGTTTGCTGATCTTATGTTCTGAATTGATGCGGAAATTTCCTCTCTCATAATACACACCCTGGGCAATACCATCCTGTTTGAAATAACCGGCCGATGAATAAAAACGCGATATGTCGTTGCCACCACCCACCGATAAATTGGTTTGGGTTAACAAGCCGCTTTTGAAATAAGCATCCTGCCAGTCGGTATTGTTATTGGCATACGTTACCGACGCGCCATCGTAAATAGGCATATTAAAATTGGCGGGTTCCAAACGCGGCGGCGGGTTGATGCCGGCACTGCCATTCAGAGCACGTTCGTATTGCAGGTATTGTTGTGTATTCAACAGGTCGATGGTATTCCAGGCTTTTTGGGTGCCTACATAGGAATCGAGGTTTACCTGCAGCCTGCCGCCTCTTTTGCCTTTTTTGGTAGTGATGAGTATCACGCCATTGGTAGCCCTGGAACCATAGATGGCCGCAGCGCTGGCGTCTTTTAATACTTCCACCGATTCAATATCGCGGCTGTCGAAGTGCATGAGGTTGCTGGTAGGAAATCCATCTATCACATACAATGGATCGGAGGCGAAGTTGATGGAGCTTACACCGCGTATACGCACGATGGGCGACATACCCGGCTCGCCGTTATTGGTAACGGTGAGGCCCGCTACCCTTCCCTGCAGGGCCTGCTCTACGCTGGGCACGGGCAGTGCGGTAATGGTTTTGTTGTTTACCGAAGCAATGGCCCCGGTGAGCGAACTCCTGCGTTGTGTACCATAACCTACAATGATCACCTCATTCATGTTGAGGGTTTCGGCTACCAGTTGCACCTCGATGGCGTTGTTGTCGCCCACTTTTACCAGGTGCACCTTATAACCTACCATCGAAAATTCAAGGGTTTCGCCCGTTTCGGCATTGATGCTGAATTCGCCCTTTTCATTGGTGGAGGTACCGCGGCTGGTGCCCCGTACCAGTATGCTTACGCCTGCCAGCGGCTCGCCGGCTTCATTCAACACCTTGCCGCTGATGGGTTTGGGCGCCAATTCCATGGTAACATCGGGCACAGGCGGCACGTCTTTTAATAAAAAAGACATGCTGAAGGTATCGCCCTTGCGTGTAAGTACGATCTGGTTGCCCGATACGTAGTACAATATGTTCAAAGGCTGAAATATGACGTCGAGTATATCGCCCAGGCGCCGGTTTTGGGCTGTTACCGACACTTTCTGACGTGCGGGAATACGTTGTGCGCTGTAAACGAATTTGATATCTGCCAGTTTGCCTATTTCAGACAATACCAGCCTGATCTCTTTTTGATCGGCTACCAGGTTGATCTTGCGGTTCAGCACCTCCTGTCCGTTTAACGGATGGGCGTACATAATACCAGCAAAACCAATTACTAATAACAAAGGCAGCAATCCAATTCTCATAAACCCGTAGATTAACTGGTTAACGAGTTCTTTTTTCATAGTTTTGTAACTATTAATTGGTTAAAGCAATCAGTTTTAATCATGATTTGTCCCTGCTGTGCAAAGGCTTTGGGACAAATAGTTAAGAAGCCGGTATTGTTCCAGCAATACCGGTTCTTTTTTTATCTATGTCGGCGTAATATGCATAGTGTATGTTTTTTTATTTTGAATTAGCAACCTGCCCCCTGTATAACTACCTGGCCATCTATTAACTCATAACTTGCGCCGATGGCCCGGCATATGAGGTCCAGTTTGCGATAAAAAGGTTCATTTTTCAGATCGGCCGTTACCGTGCAACGCGATAGCAATTCGCTGTCGCACACGATGTTGATGCCATATACTTTGCTCAGGTCGTTGAATACTTGTTCCAGCGGCGCTTCTTCATACACCATGGCCTGCTCCAACGGCGGCGCTACAATAATGGCGGGGTTATCGAGTAATACTTTCTGGAATTTCTGGTAGGCCTTTTCATATACCAGTTGCTGGTTGGGTGTAAGTATGATCTCACCTGGCTTTTTGGAGGCCGGTTTGTCTGATTGCGCATATACGCTCACTTTACCCGTGCGCACGATCACCTGTATAGTAGTATCATTATCAAATGAACGTACCGTAAAGCTGGTGCCCAGTACCTTGGTCACAATTTCATTGGCGAATACCCGGAAGGGCCGCTCCGGATTTTTAGATACTTTAAAAAAGGCTTCTCCCAGCAGGTATACGTCGCGGGTGCGGGCCGAATCGAAGGCGCGTGCATAACTAACCCGGCTGTTGGGCGCCAGTGTTAGTACAGAGCCATCGGGTAGTGAAAAGGTTTCGTTTTGGGTGGAGGTATTGGCATGCTCGATGAGTTGTTTGGCCATGACCATATTGGCGTACACAAACTGTTTTGGTAAGGGCCGTTGCATGAAATACCAGGTAGTGGAAACGCATAGAACCACAATAGCGGCCGCATACCACCACCTGCGGTGGCTGTTGCGACGTTGTATAGGAATAACCGGTGTGGTGCCAATGGTATTGAGTAGTTTGTCGATCTCCTGCTCTACCGTGAAGTCGGGCAGCGCCGATTCTTCCATGCGTATAGAATCGATGATGCGGCGAGCTTCGGCTACCGCCAGGTGTTTTTCGGGGTGGTGGCGCAGCCAGTTGTTCCAGAACTGGTTATCTTCTGGCCGTCCCTGTTGTACCCAGCGAATAAAGTCTTCGTCGAGAACAAAGTCGGTGATGTCGTAGAGCCGGAAATCCTTCATAACTATAAGTTCCGGCGGGCGGGGATATCTACTGGTGCTTTTGAAAGTTTTTTTTTGCGCGCGGCGGAGAACAAAAAAAACCGGGGATGGGCCGGCTGCATATTCGGGTTCTGTAGCTTATTTAGCCAGCAACTCCGCCTGCCACAACCCCCTCAACTTCTGTATCGTCTCATGCAACAAATTATACACGCTCTGCCTGCTGATATTCATCAGCTCGGCAATCTGCCCATGATCCAAATGCTGGTAAAACTTCAAATAAATCAACTCATGCTGCCGCTTCGACAACTGCGATAAGGCCTTGCGCAGCAAGGCCGCCTGCTCATCGCTGATCTGTTTTTCAATGATCAGCTTTTCGATAGAGTACTCCTGGAAAAATTCATACCCCTCGAATTGCTGCAGGTTGCTGGTCCTGAACTCATGCCGGTGCAACGATTTCAACACCTTATTCTTTACGGCACGTAATAAATAATATTTGGGAGATAAAATAGAAGCAGCGGTTTCCCTTCGTTGCCAAAGGCTGATAAACACTTCCTGTATACAATCTTTTACCAGGGATTCGTCTTGTGTAAAACGGGCGGCATAGTTATACAACGAGGCATAGTATTTCCGTATGATAGCGGCTAAAGCCTGCTCATCATGGTGTTGCAATCGTTGCAGCCATTCGGCTTCCGTGAGGGCTTCGTTTTTCTGCATTAGCAGTGCGGATAGGTTAATAGTTCATAAGCAATCAGTGGTCCGTCCATACAATATTAAGCATAATTGGCTTTGCATGCTTCAAATAATTTTTTGTACAATGCGTTGCCAATCTTCAGTTTACTTTATTTTTATTTTTATTCTAAATACCAGTTAGTTATATGGATGTTCAAATAGAGGAAAGTTGGAAATCGGTTCTAAAACAGGAATTCGAAAAACCGTATTTCAAGGAGATCGTTACTTTTCTCAAGACCGAAAAAATGGCGGGCAAAACCATCTATCCGCCCGGCCCGCTTATCTTCAATGCATTTAACACCACGCCTTTTACGGAAGTGAAGGTGGTAGTGATTGGCCAGGACCCCTATCACGGCCCGGGTCAGGCGCACGGACTGAGTTTTTCCGTTCAGAATGGGGTTACTTCGCCGCCATCGCTCATTAATATATTTAAAGAACTGTTGAACGATACGGGCGTTCCCATTCCCAACCATGGCAATTTAACGCGCTGGGCGCAGCAGGGTGTACTATTATTAAATGCGTCGCTGACGGTGCGTGCGGGTGAACCGATGAGCCATGCACAAATTGGATGGGCGCAGTTTACCAATACGGTGATACAAAAGGTGTCGGATCTGAAACAGCATGTGGTGTTTTTGTTGTGGGGCAAGTTTGCACAGGAAAAACAGATACTGATCGATGAAACGAAACACCTGGTGTTGAAGGCCGCACATCCATCGCCGTATTCGGCGAATGCCGGTTTTTTTGGTTGCAGGCATTTTTCGAAAACGAATGAGTACCTGGTGCGGAATGGGGTTGATCCGATAGACTGGGCTTTATAACCATTTGCCGCTTACCTTGTATCTTGCGCCCATGAAACTTGTCAAGGAAATTGCCGGAAGAATATTCGCCGTGTGGGCCATGCTGGCCTTCGTGGTCACCATGCTTATTTTCCTGGTCCCCTTCCTCCTTTTCAGCTACCCCGCCCGCGACCCCAAAAAAACATTGCGCTTTGCCGCCTTCGCCCGCGTATGGATGGGCATTTATCTGCCCATGATCGGCTGCCCGCTCAAAGTACGCGGCAAACAGCACTTCGCGCCGGGCGAAAACTACATCGTGGTTTGCAACCACAACTCCTTTATGGATGTCCCTATCTCCTATCCCGGCATCCCCGGCGGCAACAAGACCATCGCCAAAACCGAAATGGCGAAGATCCCTTTATTCGGACTGGTATATCGCACGGGATCGATACTGGTAGACCGCAAAAGCGAACAAAGCCGCAAGGAAAGTTATAAACAAATGCGTCGTGTGCTGGATATGGGGCTGCATATGTGCCTCTATCCCGAAGGTACCCGCAACAAAACGGGACAGCCCTTAAAATCATTTCACGATGGCGCCTTTCGCCTGGCCATCGACAGCGGCAAATCCATCATCCCCGGCGTGATCTTTCATACCAGGAATGTATTGCCGGCCAGCAAACCGTTTTTCCTGATGCCCCATAAACTGGAAATGCATTTTTTGCCGCCCATTCACGTGCAGGAAGGCGAAACCACGGAAAGCCTTAAAAGCAGGGTGTATCAAATAATGTACGACTATTATGTTGAAGCTAGTGGTAAATAGCGAGTGGCTAGTGGTGTTCCTACTTGCTACTCACTACTTGCCACTTGCTATCAACATTACATACCATAAAAATACCTCGTTCTGTTCACCCGCAAATCCCTCAATATACCCGACTTGGGATTGATAGTGATATTAAACGTGCGGTACAAACCCACCGGCGTTACATTGATGCTCAACTGCCAGCAGTGCATTTCGCGGGAAATATACATCGTAAAGGTTTGTATAGAAGAAGTAGTAAAATCATAATACCCATTCATACCAAACTTCCACTTGGGCGTAAGGTTAAAATCGCCGTTAAAGCTGAAGTTGGAATAGGTGCGGGTTTCAAAACCCTGGTAGTCGGGCCGGAACTGTTTCGAAAAACTGAGTGAATAAGAAATACTCAGCGACCAGGGCACATTAAAATCGGCAAACTCCGCGGGATTTTGCCTGATGTTCGCCATCATCATCTGTTGCTCCTCAGGTGTAATAATGCCTTCGTTCAGCGCTTCTTCTTTTTGTTTGGCCTTTTCCTTGTCGGCCGGCTGGCTTTGGAATGAAGTAGAAACGGCAATATTCCCATTGGTAATGGTACCCAGGCTGCCAAGCGAGAACTTTCTTCCCTGCCAGGCATATTTATCGATGCGGAATCCCTGTTCATCTACCTGGTAGGGATCGAGGGTGGCGCCTGCAGTAATGTTGATCTTTTCAAACAGGGTGCTGCGTATATAAAGGCTGATGGGTGATAATTTGAACGAATCGGCAATAAAGTTGTAACTGCCGTTGAAACCAAAACCATCAATCAGGCGTATCTTTTTGATACCGCCGTCGGTGGTATCTTTTTTAGAACGGATCTTGGCTTCTATATTATTATCTATACCAAAACCGATACCGCCAAACTCGCCTTCGCCAAATGGTCCAAAGATGGTACCGTCGAAGTAAGACACACGCTGTTTACGCGTTTGGGCGCTGTCGAGCCAGAGGTCCTGGTAATAATTCTTACCCAGGTTGGGTTTATAGCTGGCCGAAACGGTGGGCCGTATTACGTGACGGATGGCCCTGACGGGGCTGTTTTTTCCAAATTTGTCGAACATACCAAATATAGCCGTGCTCAAACCCAGGCTGAACGATATATCACGGGCGGTATACAAGCCCCTGTCGATGGTGGAGTCTACCGTTTTGGTATTGGGATTAAATGCACGGGTAAGTTTACGGTTGTACCATTTCTCCTGGTAGCTGATACCAGGCGCAATCTGCAGCGGTCCCACCGGCGGCAGCGACAACTGGATGGGAATGGAGTGCTGGGCGCCCCATTGCATGGTATCGAGTATTTTGCTGAAGCTGAAATCTTCTTCCAGGAAACTGATCTGGTTGGCCAGGTTGGTGTTTAAACCGATACCCAGCTTATGATACCATTTTGATACACCGGCATACTCTTTCGGCTGAAAGGGATACAGGGTGTTGACCGTAAACGACACGTTGGGCAGGTTCAGGTTGATGATACGGCTGTTGTTGTTCTGGTTGTGGTTGGCCGTAGCAGTAAGGTTGTATTTGCTGCCCCAGGTTTTTGAATAAGAAATAGATGAGTTCAGGTTGTTCTGGTAGTTCAACATATTGTTGTTGGGCACCAGCTGGTTGAACTTGGTAGAAGCCACATTCACGTTGGCCGAGAACGATTGCCCCGGACGGGCGCGGCTGTCTACGGTATGGCTCCAGGTGAAATTATAGGTTTTGGTATTCGAGAACTCCTGTTTGCCCGAGTTGGTAAGTATGCGCGATTGCTGGTATACCAGGTTCATGGCGCCGTTGTACCGGTAGCGTTTGCGATAACTGGGCGTTAAAAACACCGAGTAGCCGCCATAGGAATACAGGTTGGTGCGCAGGGTAACATCGAAATACTCGTTCAATACCTTATAATAACCCAATCCTTCCAGGCCCAGCCCAAACTGTTCGCTGGCGCTAAACTGCGGCGGCAGCAAACCCGAATGGCGGCCCTGCGATATGGGGAAGAATCCAAATGGGATATATACCGGCACCGGCACGCCTTCAAACTCGGGGTGAATAGGCCCCGAGATCGCCAGTTTCTGGCTCACCATCTTCAGTTTATTGGCCCGGAAAGCAAAGTGGGGTGTATCGAGGTTACAGGTGGTAAATTGCGCACGGGCGGCAAAAAAATCCTTCTCGTTTACCTTCTTCACCTTTTCGCCCTGTACGTACATTTCGCCCTGCTGCGTGATGGTATTTTCCGTAATACCTTTTTGCGATTTGAAATTGTAACGGATCACATCCGACGACATCTTGCTATCGGCCTGCACCATCACCGGTTTACCCACGATATTGCCCGAGGTATCTTTTCGCCAGGCGGCCGACACCATTTGGGTGGCCTGGTCCATCTGGATGCTGTCGGCCGAGAGGTCCATATCCTTGTATTTCACATTGGCCTTGCTGTACATGATGATCTTTTTCTCGGGCACCAGCATCACCATGGAGTCGGAAGCGGTGTAGGCCACCGGCGCATCCAGCGAATCGGGCGACATTCTCACATGAAAGGTATCGGTGGTGCGGATGGTGCTGTCCCTGCCGGGAATGGTATCGGCCACCGTGGGTATGGTATCCCTGAAGGCCCTGCCTACCGTATCGGCGGGAGGTAT